>Ga0209400_1001287_pt1 | contig 20337 bp, 11 predicted proteins | sample M_130807_EF_Meta_FD_187313 | JGI IMG/M metagenome (GOLD analysis project Ga0209400, IMG submission 187313) | Freshwater microbial communities from Lake Montjoie, Canada to study carbon cycling - M_130807_EF_MetaG (SPAdes) (version 2) | ecosystem: Environmental > Aquatic > Freshwater > Lake... | reverse complement strand
GGTCAAATCCAAAATTCCTTAAGGTACTATAACTTCGCCACAGTACATACCTAGTCCCGGTGTATACTAATCTAATGACTCGCAGGCCAGCCAGAGGACAATCTATCCCCCTCTCAGAGGTGGAGTTCCTGCGTAGCCTGAAGGACCAAAGAGATATAGATGTACGTTGTCTCGTCCTGTATCAGGCAGGTTGGCCCCTCCGCTCCATCGGGGAGGCCCTCCCGAATCCTCGTCCCCGTTCCACAATTCGTACGTGGGTTGAGCGTGCACATCTATATAGCCGTCCCGATGTCCTTGAACATACTCCTCCGTCGCCGACGCTCGTCACCCCAGCCGAGTACGTTCCCCGCCGTCCAGTTTCACCGGGTATCTCCGAGGAGGACCGCGACAAACTACAGACACTCGGCCCGCACGCTAAGACTTTCCGTTCAAAGATGTCCCCCAACCACCCTGCCAGACTTGCCAACTACTGGCTGACTGACCTGACCAAAGAACTCCACGAGCAAGGCGTGACGGTTCAGGAACTCGCCGACGCGACTGGCGTCACTTATCGCGCAATGGCGAAGCGTCTTGGTAAGGTAGCCAAATGAAAGTAAAGTGCGACGTTTTCCCCGCCCTGTTTGTCCTCGCTGGTTCGGACTACCGAGACCCCATCACTTCGAACACATCCCCGAACCACCCCTCTATCCGTCGTATGGACTCCGTTCGCATCGTGGTCTCCGACACGCACATTCTTATAGCCCAAGACTCCCCGCACGGGCCGTCTCTCGTGTTCAAAGAGGAAATCATTCCCACCACATTCCACGGCTCTGCATCAAAAACTGACGACACCACTGTCACGACGGTCCAAGGGAAGCGTTTCGCTTTCCGCAAGGACAACTCGTGTGGTTGCGGTTCCCGACTACGAACATGGAGACCGTATGATTCCCTCACTGCTTGAGTTTGTCATCCTCGCGCTGGCGACGTATCGAATTTGTAGACTCCTTATCGAGGACCGCATCTTGGATGCACCCCGAAACTGGTTCTTCTCAAAAGTTTCCCCCAGCACCCAGTTCGGATATCTATTGACCTGCTACCACTGTTTGAGCATGTACGTGGGAACATTCGTCTTCATATGCTATACAATAGTACCAACGGTAACTATACCTGTCGCGTGCGTGCTTGCACTATCTGCCGTCACTGGCTACATCAGCACAAAACTCGATAACTAAGACGAAAGCGGTTCAATGGCTGTATTCCGTAAGGGTGAGGGTTTCATCCCTACAACCACCCCTCTGTACTCTGTTCCGCGACCTCTTACTGCCGCTGCTGCATCCATTCGCATCGATGACAAGAAGGAAATGGAGCAGTTTCGGGACCGCCGTTCTGCTTACGCTAACAAGTGGCAAGGCGAGGCGTGGGAGTATTACGACGCTATCGGTGAAATCAAATATGCATTCAACCTCGTCGCTTCCGTTGTCTCGCGTGTCCGTCTTTACACTGCTGTAATCGACGACCCCGCTGAAGCGCCTGTTCCGATTCGTAACTCCAGCACTGTTGACCCTCAACTATCTGCTGCTGCCGAGCGTGCACTCGAGCGCCTCAACTCTGCTTACGGCGGACAGGCGGGACTTCTCCGCGACGCTGCCCTCAACCTCAACGTCACGGGTGAGTGCTATCTCGTTCAGCGCCCCGAACTGATTGGAACTGGACTCCCTGAAAGTTGGGACATCCGTTCGACTGATGAACTGACCGTCGACCAGCGGGGCAACGTCACCATTGTTCCTCGCGCTGACCTCGCACAGGCTGCGTCTTCGACTGCCAATAAAAAGGGTGTCATCAAACTTCCTAACACTGCGTTTGTTGGTCGAATCTGGCGCTCACACCCCCGCTACTCGGAGGATGCCGAGTCGAGCCTTAAGGGCCTCTTGGACCTTTGTGACGAACTTCTTCTTCTGAACCGCACCTTCCGTGCGACTGCTCGCTCGCGTCTCAACGCTGGTGCTCTTTACTTGCCAGACGGTCTGTCCACTTCGGCAGCAGCCGACCCCGACTATCCTTTCGACCCTGCTGACGATGTTGTCAATACTCCCGAGAGCGCCGAGGATGAGTTTGAGGACCAACTCATTGACGCGATGACGACCCCCATCAGCGATGAAGCCTCGGCTTCAGCGGTGGTGCCACTGATTATTCGAGGACCCGCAGAACTTGGCGACAAAATCAAGCAGTTTAAATTTGAGCGTTCTTTCGACCCTGCTCTTGCTCAGCGTGCTGACCGTGTTCTTGAGCGTATCCTTCAGGGACTCGATGTTCCCAAGGACATCGTCACTGGCCTTGCCAACGTCCGTTATTCGAACGCCGTCCAGATTGACGAAAGCCTTTACAAGGCGCACATCGAACCCCTTCTCCTCCTCATCTCCGATGCTCTGACGGTTGTCTACCTCCGCCCCTACCTCAAGTCCGTCGGGTACGAAGATTCTGACGTCCAGCGCATCGTGGTTTGGTTCGACCCCTCAGCAATCAGCACCCGCAATGACCGCGCTGCTGATGCTGACTCTGGTTTCGAGAAAATGGCAATCAGCCTCGATACGTGGCGTCGTACTCACGGCTTCTCGGATGCCGATGCTCCTGAGCCTACGGAAATCGCCCTGCGCCTTTTGTTCCAACGCGGAGCAATTACTCCCGAACTTTCCGAGGCTCTGCTCAACACGATTGCCCCTGACTTGTTCCAAGCAGCCCGTGCCTCACAGCAGGCTAATTCGGTTGCTCCTGTCCCTACTGAGGTTCAGAACATTCTTGCTGGTCAGCCCGTTCCTGCCTCAGAGGCAACTCCTGCACCTGAAACTACTCCCATCCCAGAATCTACTCCCGTCCAAACTCAGCCCACCGAAGCACCACCTATTCCATTAGCGGAGCCACAGTAATGTCAACACCATCACGCCGACTTCATTTCTCTTCGACTACCGAGGAAGAACTCGTCTCTCTTGTCCGTCGCAGTAAGGCTGGCGACTACGCCCGCGACTGCTCGCTGTCGGAACTCAAGACCGTCTACTACCGAGGCGCTGCGTCGAGCAAGGGCTCTGACTCGCTCTCGATTCACGAGTCGGCGATGACCCGCGTTCTTGACCACCTCAAGTCCCGTAGTAACAAGGACATGGACTTGCAGGCTCTCACTGCTGGTGCTGTGTCTGCTGGGACAAACATTGCAATTCAAGACGAGTCTTTTTATGCGACGCCTGAGCATGCTATCTTTGCTATCACGGCGTACGCTGGTCTTGGCTTTGAGGTTATCCCCGCGTTCCGCGCGACGTGGCTTCGTGCCGTTCGTGAGAACGACAACCCATTCGAGCGCACCCGCTCACTCGCCGTTGACCTGTACAGCGCACACGACGCTGACCTGCTCCCCAAGAAGGGAAACTAATTATGTATTACGAGTCACAAAACGACCTCGACTCTATTATTCAGGATTCGTCCAATAAGAATAAGCAAGTTCTTTCGATGGGGAAGTCTCCGTCCATCATGGAGTATGCATTAGCCCTCACTGCTAGTGCCAACTCTCAGGTTGGACCCGCTCGTCACGCTCCCCGTTCGTCGATTCGTGCCGTCGTCATCCGAGAGAACAACGCTCGTGTTGGTCAAGAGAAGAGTTCCGCACACTTTGGAATCATTCGTGCCGTCGAGAATTTCCTCTCAGTTGCTACGCAGAATATCTCCTCGACTCCTCACGTTGACTTGCTCCCCCTTGGACACCCACTTCTTCCCAATAATGGAGCAATCACTGCTTCAGCGTATGTTGAAGAGCGTGCTGGCTGGGAGGCTGGAACTCTTGACGTATCTCCTCAGACTAAGGCTCTTGTTGCCTCCGTTCTCTCGAATGACCCCTCGTCCATAGAGTATAAGTTTGCGGTTGCTCGTCTGAAGGTGGGCGCTCCCGACATCCTTACTCGAATCGTATAGATACCATAACTGGTATACTAAAATCTGACTTTAGAGCCTACTGGAGATAACAACATGGATAACCACGACAAAATCATCGAGGAATTGAACGCCCTCATCGCCTCTTACTCTGGTGGAAACTCGTTCGCAGAGCGTTCGGCTCGTGCTCGTGCTCAGCGTCGTGACCGTTTTGGACGTTTCGCCGAGATGTTTGGTCTGATGAAGTTTAAGTTGCGTCTTGGTTCCGAGTACGGTAGCCGTGCTGGTGAAGAGGTCAACGTCCAAGGTGTCTATGTCGGTGCTGGTAACACGGATACGTCGGGTTGGATGTACGTCAAGGATGACGCTAACATCCCTGATGGTTTTTACGAGATTGAAGGAAACAACTTCCGCGAGGTTCTTGCAAGCCTTGACCCAGAGTACCTCGCCAAGCGAGGAATTGAACTTGGTAAGGACGCCAGTGGAAACGCTGTTGGAAAGCGTACCCTCGAGGACATTCCAAGCACCGACCGAGTTGCCTACATGAAAGCGCCTCCAGGGTTTACCGCGTCGAGTTCCAGCAATGACTCGTACAACTCAGAAGATGGCGACATCAGCATCGCGGGCGATGGCTCTGGACTTTACGATGTTTACGACAATCTTGACCGTGGCTCACAGCCCATCCGTAATGTTGAAGGTCTCACTAACGCTCTGAAGGCTGTCTACCAGATTGACTCGACTCGCTCGAACTATGAGCCTGCTGAGGGAGAAGCCCCTGCGACCCCTGCACCGTCAACACCTGAAGCCCCTGTTGCAGAACTTCTTCAGCAAAACTTGGCTGACCCTGCTGGAATGACCAATGCTGAACTCACCGCCGAGGGAAGCACGTTGTTTGGTGCAGATGGACGACCGTTCCCCCTTGCTGACCGTGAGCGTGCCAGCCAGATTCTTGACGAGATGGATGCTCGCGCTGAACTTGAGCCCGACGGCTATGAGGGCGACTGGTTTGTTGACAACGCTGATTTTGTTCGTGACCCCAGCAAGTCTGAGGCTCCTGCGACTCCTGTTGCAGAGATTCCTAAGCAGGCTCCTGAAGCCCCTGTTGCTGAACTCCCTGCAACCGAGGCCCCTGCCGTTGCAGAGAACACTGATAGCCTCGATGCAATCGTCTCTGACATTCGGACCAACTACCCCATGATTGCTGACCAGTCGGGAAACCGTCTCCGTGTTGGTCAACGGGCCTTAGCAGATACTCGCCCCAACGATGAAGTTCAGGCTGAGGTTCAAAGTCTTCGTGACCGACTTGGTGCGTTGTCCCCAGACCAAGATGCTGCAACCCAGCGGGATATTCAAAATTATGACGACCTCCTTAAGATGCACGGAGAGATGCGTCAGGAGAACCAAGACCAGCAGGACCGCGCTAATAGTCCCGAGGGCATTGCGGAAACTCAAGCCCGCGAGGCTCAGGCTCGACTAGCAACAGAAAACCGTGCTCGCCAGCAGGAAGAGGCAGCAACCCGTCTTCAGTCGTGGATTGATAACGGTGGTCCCAATAAGGTAGAGGAACTTCGCGCCCGAGTGCGTGAGGATGCACAGCGTGCTTTCCGTACTGGAGAACTTCCTGAGAACTTTGGGGACAACGGTCAAGACTACGGCACTGAAATGCAGAATGCAGTTAACGAAATTTCCAGTGTAGACGGTGTCATCGTTCCCGAAGCATTGCGCTACTTCGTTCTTGAGGGCCTCTATGGCGACCAGTATGGCAATAGTGCCATTCAGAATTTGAAGTCAAGCGTTCGAGCATACAATGCACAGCAGACCATTGATGCTGCTAATCCTGAAAAACTTGATGGCCTTTTCTCGCAGTATGACGCGGACGGTTCTGCCCGCGCCTTGTTTGATAGTGGCGCTTCGTACGATGAGGTCTATGCTAACCTACTCGCGCAGAACACTGGCTTTGCTTCGGGGTATGACCCGTACTGGAGGATGGCAGAGTTCATCCGTGGAGTAGCGGAGCCTCGTCACAGCGGAGAGATGGCTGTTCTTAAGCGAGCAGTAGAACTTCGTGACAGTAACCCGCCCGCCATTGATGACGCCCCCGACCTGAGTGCCGATGTTCGTAGTGCAATGGATAGCGGTAGCGTCTCAGACGTTGTTCGTCTCGAACAGCGTAAAGACGCCATCAACAGTGTTGTTGATTCGGTCAACGCTGATATCCCTGTTGTCGACACCAACCCCGAAATCACTGAGGTTCCCAACGAGCCTGTAACTGAGATTCCAACTATTTCCGAGTATGAGTTTGACTATGTCAACCCGACGGCAGAGGACCTTCGTCTTGCTGATTCGCTTGACGGCTTTAGTACTGCTGAACTTCGTGAAGCAATCCGCGAAGCAGCGGTCAACGGAAAGCAAGAAGTCACGTTAGGCGGAGAAACATACCCGCTGAATTCTGTGGCGCTTGCTCTCTATAACTCTGACAATTTTGACACGGAAGTTTATATTGCTGGCGTTCTTGATAGCGTCTACGGTGGCTCTATGAATCTAGATGCTCTTCAGGCTCGTCGACAGGGAACATCCGATATTACCCGTGAAGAGGAGGGCACTACTGGACAGCCCTCTCCTCAAGAGGTTCTCAATACATGGATTTCTACTGCCCCTATTGCTGATGTTATCCTCGCGTACATTTCTGCAACGGGCAATGGTGAAGACACTATTACTATCTCTTTGCGGAACTTTGGCATGCCCGAGTTCCGAGGAACTTCTAACGTAGACATCTCTGTTCAAGAAGTGCGTCAGCGTCTTGTCGACAATGGGTACGACATGGACACCGTTGATGGAAATGTTGAGCGCAACCAGCAAGCCCGCGAGCAGGTTGCTGAGGCTTCTGGTCTGACCGTCGAGGATGCTATGGCATCTGCTCAGCCTCGTACTGACTGGCGCGATGTTTTGAACCAAGGTTCGCAGGACTTCCGCGACGTCTACTTCATCGATAAGAACGGTGATGTCCAGCGCTTCGAGCGTCGTGAAGACGGCAAGTGGTACGAAATGAATAACCCTGCGGCTACGGGAAAAACCACCGCAGCCATTATTCGTAAGATTACTCGTGACGCCGACCCTGAAGTACTCATAGAAATCGATGATGGAGACCCGCACGACGAGGACCCCGGCTACGACTTTAGTGCTCACGTCTTCCAGTTTGGTAGTGAACAAGACGAAGAAATCGCCATTGACGAGGCCATCGCTAATGATGCGTGGATGCACGTGTCTGGTGGAGACCTCGAGGCTATGCGTACTCTCGAGCGTGCTGGTGTAACTTTCAACATTCTCGACAAGATGGCTGAACTCTTTCCAAACGGAGAGCGTCGTGGCGATGACGAAGTTGTTACGGAGACCCACGAGTACACTGACCCTGCTACTGGAATTCAGTACCGCTTCGAGGTTGTCGTCACTCGCACTGCTGACGAGTACTTCTACACCTACGTTCGTCGAACCAACTTGACTACAGGTCAGTCATGGTCCGCACGTGTCGGACACATGAGCCAGTCTCCTTACGCGACGTTTAACAACTACCGCCGCGAGATTGCTAAGTTCCACGCTTCGTTCTTCAATGGCAAGGGCCCCGTCAACTGGTTTGATGCAGACGCTACTCGTCGTCGTAAGAAGCGCGATGTCATGGACCCTGACACTAATCAGTGGGTCCACGCCAAAGAAATTCAGCACAACCCCCAGACTATGGCTAACATCCGAGCACTGCTTGGTATCAACCCTCCCTCGACGAACGAGGCACGTCGAGCCGAGGATGCCGTTATGCGCTCAATCCTTAGTGCTATCTCTAAGTACCGCTTGAATGACAAGTGGATGGGAATTATGGCTGAGCGTATCAGCCGAAAGTATGGTCGTAACATCGACAAGGCATACATGTATCAGGTTGCTGATGTCTACGAAGCCCACATGATGAACCAGAACAACCTCGACCGTTATGGCACATGGGTTTCGTTTGACCAGCGCACTCCACTGGATGCTGGCGATACCGTCGAGCACGACGCCACTGGTCGTCGCGGTACTGTCCGTAAGCGTCTTGGTTGGGTTGACTCGCTGGGTCGTTACCGCTACTCCGACTATGTCGAGGTCAAGTGGAACAATGGCGACACCTCGTGGACTACGTCGCGTATGAACCGCCTTATCCAGACTGCTGATGGTACTGACGGCTCGGAGCGTATTGGCTACCGTGACGGGTACGAAGACCCTCGCGCTGACTACGGAACTTCAGTTGCACGTCCCGAAGATATAGTAGTCCCAAGCCCTGCTCTAATTCCCGCTGAGCCCGTTCGACCTAGCACTCAGCAGGCTACTCGTAACGATAACTCGGAACTTGTTCTTGAAGATGGAACGGTTGTTCCTGAGCACCTCATTGGCGCTCGTCCTTTTGCGATTATTCGAACTCCTGACGAACTTGTTCGCGGAGACTTCATTGGAATGCTCAATGACAATACGAGCATGGTTCAGGCCCCAGTTCTGGCTGATGCTGTTCCGAACGCAATTAGTAGCGGGTATACCGTTCCTGTTGCTATTCGTCAGAGTGATGGTACCTATAAGGTGGAGCGTGTCACGTTTACTGCTGGCCCTAACGAGTATGTGCAAGTTTCCACATACTTTGACGAGGGTGCCATCGACCGAGCCACTCCTGCTCAAGTAAATGAAGTGCTTGAACTTCTTGGTAGCAAACTCCTCAATGAGAATGGAGAACTGCCTGCTGGACTTCGCCGTGACGCCGTCTACACGAATATACTGAATGGTTTTGGTGCAGAAATGGCTACGACTCTTTCTCGCGAAGAGTTTGCTGACATCATTCAGGAACTCCGTGCTCTTCCTGACCGCCAGCCGAACCGTGCCGAGGATGCTGCCATGCTTGCTGACATTGCGTCGGTTGAAGCAGAGCGTAACAACAACGCTGATGCCTCGCAGGAGTTTGGTGCTCTCGCGGATGGTGCTAACATCGTTGCTTCACAGCCCGTTTCAGAGGATGTAGGAACTACTCCTGAAGCCCCATCTGTATCAGAAGCCCCCGCTACTCGTGAAACACCTCGAGGCGCTGTTCCTGAGTCTATGAATGGTACTCAAATTCTTTACCCAGAGTGGTTGAACAGTGCCCCAACTGGAACTCAAATCTGGTCAACTAGTTCTGGTCGTATATACGAGAAAGACTCTGAAGGAGTTTGGCGACGAGTTGTTTCTGGTCAGGTTACGACGGAGGCTTTCCCTGAAAATCTGATTAGGGACCGAGTCCTGACAGGACAGTTGTATGTTGGAGGTGCTGCGCCTACAGTCCTCCCGCCGGGCGCACAGGTGTCCGCTGAAGGTGACCGCAACCCAGATGCAATGGTTCCAAGTCCGTTGTCTGAAATTACCCCTGACGTTTCTGCTGGTTGGGCAGATGTTCCTGCTGGAACTCAAATCAATAACCCTGACTGGTTCTCTGGTGCTCCTGTTGGAACTCAGGTGACTCTTGCTAATGTTGAGTACGAGAAGAAGGATGACGGTAAGTGGTACCCCACTACTGGTTCCTTTACGTCGATTGGTTACTCTTCAGAAACTCTTGGCTCGCTGGGACTGACGTCTCGTACAGAACAGCAGAGTGAAGAGGAGGCCCCCCGTGTGTGGGAACTCCTTCCTGAAGGTTCTGTCATCTCTGATGCTTTCTACATCACCTCTGCACCAATTGGTAGCAGTGTCTCGCTTCAACTGGCAGATGGCTCTGAGCCTCTAAAGTTCTCGAAACTGGGCAATGGTAAGTGGGAACTGGCAAACACTAGTCGACAGTTCACTAACGAGCAACTGCTCCACCGTTTCCAAAACTCGGAAGTCAACACGTTTAGTGCTCTTCCCCCAGAAGACACCACGGCTCTACCTGCTAGGGTGACGTCACTGAGTCAACTTCGTGAATATCCTATTGGAGCAATGCTACATGGAGCAACGCCAGCAGGATACTATCGACGGTTTACTCGTAATAGTGACGGCAAATGGTATGTGCAGAGTCGTAACGGTTCTCCTAGTTACTGGACTGATGAACAGGTTATGCAGGCAGTTCGTCGAGGAACTGTAGTCAACACTGGCAATGACGTGAATCGTTTTGCACCGTCTAGCCAGCCCACTGCTGGTCAGCGGGGAGCCACGCCTGCCCGAGAAGGAACTCGTCGTCCCAACAGTACTTCGGAAACTTCGATTACCTATACGCCCGGCTCATACCAGACGGACGTGACTCCTGAACAGTTTGTACAGATTATTCGTTCTGGCGATACTGCAGCACTACGCCAAATTATCCTAGGACACCTAGAAGGAAAAACTTTTGGAAAGTACGAACTATATGATATTCGTGTTGGAGAAAGGTCATTTAGCGCAAAGATAGTGACCCCCAGTGGTAGGACCGTTGGGACAACTAGCCGTGAGTTTAGATTTGATGAGAACGGCAACCTTTATGTCTACAATGCGTACATGGAGTTGGTCAAGAGCGCCCGTGGTGACGGGTTCTCCAGCAACTATACAGAAGCACTGTATGACCTCTATCGTGCACTTGGAATCCAGAACGTACATGTTGGTGCTGGTCTCACTGAGGGTGGCTACACTTGGGGTAACGCTGGATTTGATTTTACTGAGAATGTAGTTCCACCGATGATTGTTCGAAACATGAAGAATCAACTATCGCTGGCAATTTCTGAGGGTCGAATGCAGGATGCTATGTATCTTGAAAACCTCATTCAGCGAGCGCTACGCGGGGGTAGTGACCGACCTACTGCAAATGAAATTGCTACTATTCCTGGACAATTGGAGTATTATCCTACTCGTGGAGGTACTCTTGGTAGAGAAATCATGGCTGAGACTGGCTGGCATGGAGACCGCCGTATTCCAACTCTCGAGGAAAGTCTTGCCTTCATGGAGAAACTTCGACGTAGGAATGAAGAATTTAGGAATGCTCAGCAACAGAATGGATGGAACAGGTAATCATGGTCAGCCTAAAAGCAAAATACTTAATCTACGGCCTCAACTGGGCGGAGGTTGGAGATAGTGTTATCGTGTCTGAAAAAGGTGAAATTGCCACCAAACAGTCTGTAGAAGACTACTTTGATAGGGGTCCTTTTGAGACCATAGTTGATTCTGCGGATGACGGAATTGAAGTAGATGTTGCAGACTCGGTTTATCAGGATGCAGAGGACCTAGCAGACCTGTATCAACGCGCAAGTGAGCAGTATGCCAAAAATCCTCCTAAAACATTTGAAGAGGACTTGGACTACAACTTTGGTGGCGACGATGATTCAGATGAGTGGATTGGCTTGTATGAAAATCCAGACCAGTCGGAAACAAATCCTTCATAATAAGATACAATAAGACTAGGTCTTAGCCAACGAAACGGAGTTCATGGTGATTCAGCGCCCAGACGGACGCCTTGTCTACCCAAGCATTGGGATGCTCTCCGTCGACGGAGAAGATACTCCGATTCTGTATGCGTATATTCCCAGCGGAACATCCAACATTGTCGCAGTTACTTCTGATGGAGAAGAACTGACATACGACGCTCTCATTCTTGCAGAACGCACTATGGTAGAAAAAATGTCATTTTCTACTCAAGAGGGCGATATCACTATCCGCCCTATTGACACCACCGACGGGGTCAAGTTATCACAATATGGTATCTCGTTGCCTGTTCAGGCCGTCAAGGCTCTGATTAGTCCAGAGAACCACCTCACCAAGGAAGAAAGGGAACAGCCAATGGCTACCTATTTCAAAGACGGCACCGAAGAAATGTATGCGCTTACGCGTGAGGATGGTACCGTTATCGGTCTCTCCTACATCAATGGTTTCGGGATGTACAAGCGTGTTACTGGTACGTGGATTGCTGTCGCTCCTGGTGACATGTCTTTCGAGATGGCGACCCCGCACTCCGTTAATGCCGAGACTGCAGAAGAACTTGTTGCAAAGTTTGACGCTGCTCCCCTCACTGCCGAGGAAATTTCCGACTACGTAACTCCCGTAGAGTAGGCGCATCGTGGAATACGTAGGAAGCAACGGAAGCCTTCTTTTCTTCGCTAATGAGCGCAATGGTGCCATTATCGACCCCGCCCTCAACATGGTTCTCAAAACTGGACGTGTTGATGTGCTGTCATCTGAGCAATCTTGGAGCATTTCTGAGTACGACGTTGATGTCCCTGACTCGGCGGTAGAACTCGCTGAGGCATCTCTTTCAATGTTGGACATTGGTGTTATAGCGTCATCTGGTCGCAAGTACACTATTCCTTCTGGCGTACAGTCCGAAGCCAAGAAGGCTCTTGAATGGCGCAAAAAGCACAAGCGTGGTGGAACTCCTGTCGGTCTCAATACTGCCCGTACCCTCGCTAAGGGTGGACAGATTGGCCTCGAAAAGGTCCGCCACATTGCCAAGTATTTCCCTCGTCACGAAGTCGACAAAAAGGGCAAGGGTTATAGCCCCAAGGAAGATGGCTTCCCCTCGAACGGTCGTATCGCATGGGCTCTGTGGGGTGGCGACGCTGGTCAGCGTTGGGCATCTGCCATTGTTGAGTCCGAGAACAAGAAGGCGATTACTGCTGACGGTTATACACTTCCCACATACGAGGCTATTCCTGACGCACAGGCATACAACGACCAGTATGTCGGCGATATCAACGACTTCGGTCGTGACGATGTTTATGCCCCTGACTTCATTGCCCGTGTTCGTATGGATGGTTCGGGAATTGACCGTCTCTACAAAATTGATGATGACGGAAACGTCTACGTGTGGGATAACGGCTCGTGGGATGACCTCGGCAGTATGCACGAAGATATCTGGACTCGTGATGCTGAACTCGACGGAGCAGATGACACCGTAGAAAAGACTCACGTCACTATTGACCCAGAGTCTGCAATTACCATTGCTGCCCTCTTCCAAGAGGACCCGTTCCGTACTGTCTCTGTCGAAGACCTCGATGACGGAGAAGAAGAAGCCCGTATGGCTATGGATGCTCTCCCCGAGATTGACTGGAACATTGTCAACCTTGCGATGACTGCTGCTGGAGACACCACTAAGGCTAACGCCGAGTACACTCCCGAAGAGCGTTCAAAGGCTGCTACTACGCAGGTCCGTAATGCTTCTGGGCAGTTCGCTAAGGCTGGCGCTCGCGTTGCTGTCGGCGGAGATAACTCCAAGCAGGGAACTATCACAAGCACTGACCGCGCTTCGGGGACTGTCAATGTCAAACTTGATAGCGGAAGTACGGTTACGGTTGCTGGACGACAGGTAGATACACCTAACCAAAATGTCTACCCGACTACTCCTGCTCCTCTCCCAGACACGTACAACCCGCTTGACCTCTCTGGAATTCTTGGTCAGCCCCGTACTCCGATGGGGCGACCTGTCGCTCAACTTCCTGGAACTCTTCCCGCACTTACCCCCGCCGACCTCCACAACATGCTTGCTGACTGGCCCTCGTGGGTTTCGTCACAGCGTGCTCTGTACCGCGAGCCACTCCCAAACGCTGGTGGAGTCGAGAACCCTACCTTTGACCCGACGAACAAGGGTGCGTATGGCGAGGCACTTGAAGACTCAGTTGGTAAGGAACTTACACTCGACGCCTACAAGCACCCACTTCTCAAGAACTGGCTGAAAAAGAAGGACAAGAATACTGGCGTCTCCAACTCCATCTGGTACCGACCCATTCTCGCAGCAGCGGGCAAGGACCTTGCTGTTGAAATTACTCCCGAGACTACGGACGTTCAGCCCATCTACATGGCTATCGTTTCGCCTGATGACCCTCGCGCTGTCATGCAGTTGTCGGTTCTCGTTCCCGAGAACACAAAGTCGAACGAACCAATGGTGTGGACTCGCGAGGCAGGCAAGTGGGTCAAGGATGTGCGTACTCTCGCAGACCTTAACTCGGCTACTCCTCCCCCCGTTGTCCCCCTCGATGAGACCGTTCTCAACGATGTTCTCAATCAGGTCGATACTGCACAGGCTCCTGAAGGACGCGAAGAAGATGTCAAGACTGTAGCCGCTTCGGCGTATAGCCTCGACCTTGCAGTTGCCGTTCTCATCGGTGAGAAGTATGACTTCTTGGCTCTCGTTGCAGCGGGCGGTCTTGACCGTAACCGTGGTAACGCTGAAGAACTTCGCAAATACTGGACTGTTGGCAAGGGTGGACTAAAGATTCGCTGGAATACTCCTGGCGACTGGACCCGCTGTGTCCGTAACCTCAAGAAGTACCTTGGCCCGCGTGCTAAGGGGTACTGTGCTCTCCGTCACAAGGAGATGGACGGCTTCTGGCCCGGAGATAAGCGTAACCGTGAACTCTCGTATCAAGAGCCTGACGGTCGTGTGTACAGCACCGATGTTCTCCGCAACTCTGAAGAAATCAATACCATGATGGTTCTTAGCGCTCGTCGCCAAGACGCTATTGACAAGGTGAACTTCATTGCTGGTCGCACCACCATTGACCTCGGATATAGCCCTGAGACTGACCTTCTTCTCGAAGACATGCCCCTCACTGCAGCGGTTGACGGGGAAACGTGTCCTCCTGCCACGCAGAACATTGAATTGAACCTCAAGAACCGTCAGAACGCTATTGACAACGTCGGCTACGGCCCCCTCAACCCCAAAGAGCCAAACGACGAGTTTTGGCAGGATAAAGCAGACAAGTGGAATACCACTGTAGAAGAAGCACAGACTAGCCGTTGCGGAAACTGCGTATTCTTTGTTCGCACTCCCCAGATGCTGGACTGCATCGCTACGGGTATCGAACAGGGTGGGTCTCAGCAAGTTGATGCCGACGCTGCGATTACTCAGGCAGAACTCGGTTACTGCGAAGCACTTGATTTCAAGTGCGCCGCCTCTCGTACCTGCAACGCATGGGCTGTTGGCGGACCAATTACGGCAACTGCTGGGTCTAAGTCTGCTCCCAAGAAGGACCAAATCAAGGGTTCTGATAAGAACAAGGCTGGCTCCGCTGGAACTGGCAAGGGTGTAACTTTCACCGCCGCGATTGAGAAGGCTCTGGGCAAGAAGGTCACTGACCACAATGCTAAGGCTGACACGGGGCGCAAGACTAGTATCACCACTCTGAAGGCTGTCTACCGTCGTGGTGCTGGGGCATTCTCGACGTCACACCGACCTGACCAGAACCGCAACTCGTGGGCTATGGCTCGCGTCAACGCATTCCTTCACTTGTTGAAGAGTGGTTCGCCCAAGAACAGCAAGTACACGACTGACAATGACTTGCTTCCTGCAAGCCACCCAAAGTCGTCTAAGGGCGAAGCCAGCACAATTGTTGCTGGTGGACAGCCTATGACTAGTGGTTCGCCATTCTATATTCCGCTCGTTATCCCTGAAGAGATGGAGTCTGGAGACGGACGTATGTTCACGAAGGGTGCTATCGAGATGCGTGAACTCCCGCTTCCTCTGCTGTGGCAGTACAAGACTGGTGACGGTCACGACGGCTCGGTAGTTGTTGGTCGTATCGACCACATGGAGCGTGTCGAGGGCGGAATTGGAAATGCTCACGGTGTTTTCGATACTGGAGCATATGGTCGTGAAGCAGAACGCCTCGTGCGTAATGGATTCATCAGTGGCGTCTCAGCGGACATGGACCGCTTCGAGGCGGAAGAAGATGAAGACAAAGAAGCCGCTGCTAAAGATAGTGGCAAGAAAAAAATCAAGAAGAGCCGTATCAACATAAATAAGGCACGTGTAATGGCTGTTACAATAGTACCAAAGCCTGCATTCCAAGAGTGCAAAATTTACATGCCTGATAACGGGGACGAATACGCCCCAGAGGAGCAAATCATGCAAGACGGTATTTACACCGATGAGGTAGACCTACAAGATGCTGCAGCCATCATGGCGTGCGGTCTTGTTGCGAGTGCTATCCCCGTTTCGCCCCCCAAGGACTGGTTCTCGGACCCGAAACTTGGCAAGGCAACCCCACTTACTGTTGATGACGAGGGACGTGTCTTTGGACATATTGCTTCGTGGTCAACTAGTCACATCGGTCTCTCGAACGGTGTAAAGCCCCCGCGTAGCAAGAGCAAGTACGGCTACTTTCACACTGGCGTATGTCGTACCGCTGAAGGTACAGATATCCCTGTTGGGCAGTTGACGCTTGCTGGTGGACACGCTTCTCTTTATGCGAGCGCTGCTGATGCAATCAAGCACTACGACGACACCGCAAGCGCTGTTGCTGACGTTCACGCTGGTGAGGACCGATTTGGAATTTGGGTTGCTGGAGCACTTCGCCCCGGGGTTCAGCCTGAGCAAATCCGCACCCTCCGTGCTTCGGCACCGTCTGGTGACTGGCGTCCTATCGGTGGTTCACTTGAACTCGTTGCTGTCTGCCAAGTTAACGTCCCCGGATTCCCCATTGCCCGCGCTATGGTTGCGTCGGGTCAGGTTACCGCATTGGTAGCGGCGGGTGCGGCCACTCTCGCTCGTATGAAGGCTGACCCAATGGCGGAACTCAACTCGCGTATCGCCAAGTTGGAGAAGTTGACCCTTTCGGACAAGATTTCAGAACTGACTGCTCGCGTCAAGGGTGCAGAGTTCAACTACTCATATGTCGAGCAGAGCGAAAGCAACTCGTACTCACTTGGAAACACTGCACTTGCTGACACGCTCAAGGACGTCCTTGCAGACGTGGTTGCTTTTGCACACCGCGCTCAGGGACACCACTGGAATGTTGAAGGTCAAGACTTCTCCGAGTACCACCGACTCTTCGGAAAGATTTACGAAGATGTCAGTGAGTCGGCTGACCCGATTGCAGAAAGCATCCGCACCCTTGGACATGTTGCTCCGTTTGACATTGAGGACTTTGCCAACAACACTGATATCGAAAACCGCCCTCTCAAGGATGCTAAGTGCCAGACTATGGCATATGACTTGACCATTGGCAATGGCATCATCATCGACAAGATGAAGATGGCTTTTGACGTTGCCAATTCAAGCAACCAGCAGGGTGTTGCCAACCTGATTGCTAGTCGTATCGAAGCCCACCAGAAGTGGCAGTGGCAGTTGATGGTCTCTGTATCTCCTCACTATGAAGAGAACTACTCTGAGGGCTATGAGTATCAAGATGGTCAGGATGCCTACATGGTGTACGAGACCGTATTCGCAGACCTCAATAAGAGTGGTGTTCTCGAGGCAGTCGTCGCCAGCGTCGAGTCAAACGATGAACTGGTTGAGTCTTTCGACGCCGTCATGCAGTTTGCTGACTTCTCGCCGATGCAACGCAAGGCACTTGCCAAGAAGGGTGAAGCCCTTCCTGACGGTGCGTACCCGATTCGCAATGAGGGCGACCTGAAGAATGCTATCAAGGCATTCGGTCGCGCTAAGGACTCTGAGCGCGGTGTTGTCAAGAAGCACATCATCAAGCGTGCACGTGCTCTGAAGAAGCCAGACCTCATTCCTGAGACATGGATTAAGAAGGCAATGACAGCCTCCGCAGACCTAGAACGAATGCGGGAGAAACTCGCGGAGTTTGATAATCTCGGAGCAGTTTCGGAGACCGACCCAAAAAAAGCATCTAGCGGGATTGCGACCTCGCAACTCCCGCTTGAACTAAGCAACGAGGAGTTCGAGGCTTTCGCTTCGTCCGTCGATGCTGAACTTGAGAAGTTGGTGAAGAAGGTTGTCCCTGTTCCAGGACAGGCTATTGACCGTGCAATTTCTGAAGTTGACCAGCCTACGCCCGCTCCTGCACCGCAAACTAAGGCTCCCGCCGAAGGACAAGAGATTGTTGCACCTAGCGGTGAAGTCAACGTCGAGGTAGAGGACACTCCAATGGGTGAGGACGGGAAGTATGTTCCCGGTAAGACTCAGCCTCGCGACGTTCAGGGTCGGTTCCGTCTTGTGCTTGCTCGGTTAAGGCAGGACCTTGGTACCTCTGGTAACCAAGATGTCATTGACAAGATTGCAGAAGCAGAAAATCTTATCGGTAATGTTGGTAACTATGCGGGGGCTGTCAAGTCCGCTTCGGAACTTATCAGCACTATCGACAGGCTCGACTCTGGTGCTCTCAATGCCAAGTCGGTAGAGAATGTTCGTGCCACAACTACTGAGTTGGGTAGGACGATTGCTAACCTTCCACTTCCGTTTGATAACCAGGCGACCAAAGTGCGATTTAGCGACCTCCCCGCCACGTTGAAGAGTCTTGCAAAAGACCTCATCACTCGTGTCGAGGACAAGATTGGCAAAGAAGACGCCGATATTGCAACGAAGGAACTTCGAGGTTTCATGTCAGGAAGTGACGTGTATAACCAAGGGGAAGTTTCGTCTCAATTCAATCGACTTCTGCGATTGCTGACCTAAAAGTAGTGTAATATAGACTCTGGGTGGAGTGCCTTGCATAATCTATTTGTGCCAGTCCCTTTACCTCAGACTATCCATAAGGTATTGGTATTCAATACCCCAACTGGCCTAGAGGAGGTACAGTGGACAGCATCAAATCACAGTTAGACCAACTGGCAGAACTCGGTGATGAAGCAATCACCGAACTGGCAGACAACATGGTCGCTGAGTTCGACAGGTATGCATCGGAAGAGCAGACTTCGGACAATGTTGCTGCCATGACTGAACTCGCAGACATGCTCGACACGGTTCGTGGCGAAATGACACGTCGTGAGACGATGGCAGTAGAACTCACCCAGCAAGCAGCCGAGGCTGCAATGCGCGTCAAGGGTGAAGACATGCCTAGCGAAGAAGTTGTGCCAGCAGAGGAAGCCGAGGATGCCGAAAAGGCTCCGATGGCTGACAAAGCAAAGGAAGACGAGATGACCAAGTATTCGGTCAACGAGGCTTCTATCGAGCCTGGAGACGAGTCCGAGGGATTGGTTGACGAAGAGGCAGTAGCCGAAGCGTCAGTCGAGACTGATGAACTCGCCGAGGCATCAAACTCGGGCGACCCTGAAGACGGAGAAGCAGAAGTTGAGGCAGCGGATGACGCTGTTGTCGCTTCAGCAGACCCCGAAGACGGAGAAGCCGAAGACGTTCCTGCAGAAGCAGAAGCATCAACAGAAGAAACCACCCAAGAAATTGCGTCCGAAGAGGCGCAGGAAGAGGCAACAGTGACCGCCGCATCAGACGGAGCCTTCGAGGCTCCCGCTGACCGTCGTCCCGTCGCCGAGGAAGTTGCGTTCGCATCCGTGGCAATCACGGCTGGCGCTGACATCCCTGGCTACACGGCTGGCAGCACCATCAAAGACCTCCACGGCGTAGCCGAGGCAATGGAGAAGCGTCTCCACAGCCTTCGTCGCGTCAACGGAGGAGACGGAGAACAGCACATTGTTGCATCGTTCTCGACGTCTTACCCGGAAGACCGCGTTCTGACCACAGACGCCGAATCCAACTTACTCAAGATTCAGAACGTCGTCGGACCCGAGGCGCTTGTCGCAACGGGTGGACACGCTACGCCTTTCCAGGTGAAGTACGACGTCTTTGGTCTTGGAACGAACGTCCGCCCCGTGCGCGACTCTCTCCCCCGTTTCCAGGCAGACCGTGGCGGTATCCGCTTCGTCGTTCCGCCCGTGCTCTCGTCTTACGCGAACGCGGTTGGAATCTGGAGCAACGCGACGGACATCACTCCGTCGTCCGACACCAAGCAGAGCCTGACGGTTTCGGCTGCTACGGAGACCACGGCTAACACTGACGCTGTGACCCTCCAGATGCAGTTCGGTAACCTCTTCACTCGCGCGTACCCGGAACTCCTTGCTCGTCACAACGAACTCGGACTCATCCAGCACGCACGTGAAGCAGAGCAGCAACTGATGACCGCAATCGGAACTGGTTCGACGGCTGTTACGACTACCAACCTTATTGGTTTTGGTCGCGACTTCCTCGTTCAGGTTCGTCGCGCGTCGGCGGCTTACCGCTCGCGTCACCGTCTTGCTCCTGACACCGCTCTCAAGGCGATTGTTCCTGTATGGGTCTACGACGCAATGTCGGCAGACCTCGTTCTGAACATGCCAGGTGATGGAAACCTCGGTCTCTCGAGGTCTGAAATCGACGGTTTCGTCGCTCAGGCTAACGTGGAACTGATTCCGTCGCTCGACCTCGGCGTCTACGGAGCACAGTCGGGAAGCGCAGCGCTGAACGAGTTCGCTGACTCGTTCACGTGGTACCTGTTCGCCGAAGGAACCTTCTTGTTCCTCGACGGTGGAACGCTGGACCTCGGAATCATCCGTGACTCGACGCTCGTCGGAACCAACGACTACAAGATGTTCGTTGAAACCTTCGAAGGTATCGCTAAGGTCGGTGTCGAGTCTCTCGCCATCACCTCGACCATCTCGGTCAACGGTGCGGCAGCAGCCCTCCGCGACACCACTGGTGGAACCGCAGCAGCAACCATCGAACTCTAAACCGTTCGATAACCCTCGTCAGTGGGGGTGGCCTCTTCGGAGGTCACCCCTGCTACA
>Ga0209400_1001285_pt1 | contig 20341 bp, 29 predicted proteins | sample M_130807_EF_Meta_FD_187313 | JGI IMG/M metagenome (GOLD analysis project Ga0209400, IMG submission 187313) | Freshwater microbial communities from Lake Montjoie, Canada to study carbon cycling - M_130807_EF_MetaG (SPAdes) (version 2) | ecosystem: Environmental > Aquatic > Freshwater > Lake... | reverse complement strand
GTGAGTTCAGGGACGCCTGCTCCTTTTTTGTGCAATCGGCAAAAAGTGGCTATTGTAGACTTGGCCGGTAGAGTATTGACCGGTAGATATTGCCTAGTCTACTACTAGGGCGTGGCAAATCAAAATAAACGCGCGTCATATAGCCAAGTCGCCAAGCATTTTGGCGTAAATGTCTCTGCGGTACAGTATTGGGAGAAAAAAGGTTTTGATCGAAACTGGTCTACAAAAGACCAGCAAGCATGGCGAAAAGCCTACACTGCCGACAGAATTGTAGAACCGCCGCTGGCAAAGCCGAAACCTGACGGCCCAAAACCGGCAAAGACTGCCGAGCCAGTGCTAGACTACAAAGAGGCTCGGACGCAGAAGCTGGCAAAAGAGATCGAGCGACTTTCCATTATCATTGGACGGGAAAAAGGCGAACTAGTGCCCGCTGCCGAGATGCGCGAAACCGCCACCCGCGTCGTCTCTGTTTGGTGCTCGGAACTGGATGCACTGGTAGGCGACCTGCCGGGGCAGTTGGCAGGGCTGACCGAGGCTGAGATTCAGCCAAAGCTCAGAAGCCGGATTGAGCTTCTGAAGGCTAACGCACGGGAGGGCTTCTCTAGCCTGTGAACCCAATCGCTGACGGCTCATGCATCGGCATCCGCCTCGCCTACACCGGCGATCCGTTGGACTGGCTCGAAGCCAACGTCCGCTTTCCGCACAGCTCCCGATCGACGCACTTTGACAGGCATACAGCACCATGGTGGAATGCGGTTTTTCATGACTTTGCGGACCCAACTTGCCGACAGACTTTTGTCCAAGCATGCACTGGCGCAGGTAAGAGCACGGCACTGGAGGCGCTAGTGTGCTGGGCAGTGGCGCAGCAACCAGGGCCGATGCTGTCAATTACTCAGACCGACGCGACCTCTGCCGAGTGGATGGCGACCAGGCTCCTGCCGGTGCTTAACGCTTGCGAACCGCTGCGGGGATTGATGCCGACAAACCGCCATCATACCAAGAAGGACGGCATCTATTTTGCGCACATGCCCTTAATGCTCGGCGGCGCTAACACCTCCAACGCGCAAGAAAAGTCCGTGCAGGTGCTTTTTTTGGATGAGTGCTGGCAGTATTCGGATCTCATTACTCAGTTCAAAAAAAGGCTTCACGACCGTTGGAACGGTTACGCGCTCCTGACTTCCCAGAGCTTTGAAGAGCCTCACCAACTCACCGAGGAATGGCGCTCTGGCGAAGAGTTTCAGTGGTGCCATCGGTGCCCCGGTTGTGAGGAATGGGTCAAACCCGCTTGGGTGGACATCAAGTACGACGAGGCAAAGAATGAGAACGGGGAATGGAACTGGGGCGCGCTGGTAAAGACCGTCCGGCATGAGTGCCCGCACTGTGGGCATGTGACACCAGACACGACGGCAGCTAGGCGAGCACTGACTCAACGCAGCGAGTGGAGGACCGAGGGGAATGACCATGTGGAAGGCTACCGATCACGGCGTGTATCGGCTCAGTCTGTTTACTGGATCAGATGGGCTGACCTTGTCATCCAGTGGTGCCAGGCTTCCGACGCCCGGCATCTTGGGGTGCTGCAACCTACCAAGGATTTCAGAATGCAACGGCTCGCGGAACCGTGGAAACAGGAGGAGGAGCTTCCCGCGCTTGAACTTGAAGCCTCTGAATATTTTGTAAATGAGTGGCAGGACGGGCGCTCAATGCCAGACGAGGCCGCCAGAGTGTTTACAGTGGATTGTCAGCAAGATCACTACTGGGGGATTGTGCGGGTGTGGCTCAAGAATGGGCACTCTCGGCTTTTATGGGCTGGCAAGATCCTGACCGTCGACCAGCTCCGCGAGATTCAGACTAGGCTCAAGGTGCCCGAAAAGCGGACGCTGTTGGATGCGGGCAATTCGTTTCACGGGCGGATTTATGACACCTGCGCACGTTACGGGTGGACTGCGCTTATCGGGCGCGCAGAGGATCAATTCACGGTGCGTGGGCCAGATGGTAAGCCCGTGCGGCGGTATTACTCGGCACCCGACCGCGTAGTTGCGCCAACTTACAAGGACCAGCATGGCAAGCGAGTGTTTGTCACATTCTTTTACTGGGCGTCCGATCCAATTAAAGACATTCTCGCAAATCTGCGAAATACTGGTTCTCCAGTGTGGGAATTTCCACAAGACGCGCCCCCGGAATACGTGCGGCACCTCAACAGCGAGCGTAAACGGGCAACTGTAGACAAACGAACAAAGAAAACGCGACTTCGTTGGACCGCAACAGGGCGAGCCAACCACATGTGGGATGCCGAAGCGATGAACGTGCTGACAGCGCAGATCCTTGGCATTCTGCCGGATATGGCAAGCACCGCACCAGAGGTTGACGAGCCAGCGCCGACAGAGTAGAGTGCCAGCTCAACACCAACCCGAGATAGCTCAGGAAGCGACTGGTAGTTGTCAGAAAATTGCCCGGCCCGTCGTGTGACGGTGTCCGGGTTTTCTTGTGAAAGCGCCCTTATGTAGATGGCTCCCGATACAAGACTCCTGCTCCAAGTGTTCCTGACGCGGGACGTGGCGGAGCTTCGTGCCATCGTCGCCAGCAAGTTTGATTTGGTGCTGGCTGGGAAGAGTTCGCTGGTTTCCAGCTCCATTGACGGTGCTGCGTTCCAGTTTAACGTGGGCGGTACACTCAGCCCGCTGGACGTTGTCATGCTGGCGCAGCAGGCCTTAAATTACAAAGCCGCAGGCATTAATGGGCCAGTGCGCCGCACTCAGGCTTACTTTATATGAGTTTCCTAGACAAAATTAAGAACCTCATGGGTGTGGGCACGCCCAAAGTGGGAGCCAACAACAGCGGCGCATATCGTCGCCAACGGCTAGTGGAGGGCGGCGTTTGGGGAGAACCTTGGTGGAGGAACCACACTCAGAGCATCTCCAAGGAATTGACCGTTGGCGAATGGCGCACAGTCAATTCGGCAGCTAGGAAATTGTATTGGAATAACGGGATGGTGAATGCCGCCATTGACCAGAAATCCATGCTGTCCGTGGGGATGGCAATGCGTCCGATCTTTACCGGCGCAGACCGCGAGTGGGGCAAACAGGCTGAGGCCATGCTTCTGGACTGGTTCCAAATTTGCTACCTCGATGGGAAAAGCTGGTGGGAAGGGCTGCGGCTGGAGTCCACCGCCATTGATCGTGAAGGCGATCTTCTGACGATTCTTACCACCGCCGCAAGTGGGTATCCGCAATTGCAACAGGTGCCGTGGCACCAGATTGGAAGCCGTGGTGACGAAGGGCCGTTGACTACTGGACGCTATGCCGGGCTGCGAATTTACAACGGCGTCATTCTTTCCAAAGCCAACCGTGCAGTGGCCTACCGTGTTCTTGGCGAAGACCAGAGTGGCGCAGATGATCGCGACATCCCCGCCCAGGCGTGCATGCTGACAATGGACCCGCGTGAGGTGGACCAGGTGCGCGGGATCTCGGCGTTTGCACCCGCCATCCGCGACCTAATTTCGCTCAAGGATCTTGGCGACGACATCCAAGCCGCTTCCAGAATGGCTGCTAAAATTGGGCTGCTGGTAACCAACCAACAAGGGATGGCCGACGCCTCTGACGCCTACAACGCACTGACAGAGACAAACATGCCGCAGTGCGGGCCGGGACTCCGGTACACGCCAATGCAGGGCGGGCGCATCGAGTATCTGACGGCCAACGCTGGCGAGTCCATTAATCAAATTGACGCCAAGATCCCGACCGAGGCGCAGGACCGCCTACAAGAGCGACTCATTCGCAACGCACTGCTGGCCGCTCAGTGGCCGCCTGAGTTCGGATGGGACATGAGCAAGCTTGGGGGAGCCTCTGCCCGCATCGTGCTGGAACAGGTCAACCGCATTACTTCCGAGCGGCATGCTTACCTAGCCGCATTTTGCAAACGCCGGTGCGCGTACGCGATTGCCAAGTTCGTGGAGATGGGAATGCTGCCTCCCTACACAGGCGCAGACGCCTCCCGCGGTGGCGCTTACCAGTTCCGTTTTACGGAGCCCGCTAGGCTGACCGCTGACTCGGGGTACGCCAGCCGCGACGCTATCGAGGCCTACCGCGCCGGGATGCGCAGCATGACCGACATTTTGGCGTCGGGGTCCAAAACGCTCGAAGAGCACCTCGACGAGGTCGAACGCGAAGAGTTGGAAATCAAAAAGCGCGTCGAACGATCTGGGCTTTCGCGTGACGTGTTTGGACTTTTGACACCCAACGGCAATCCGCCGACAACTGCCCCCACAGAATGAAATTCCAGCGCGTTATTGAACAAGTTTTTTACCGCCCGTGGCTCATCACTCCCGGCGGCTACGCAGCAGTCCGGCAACTAGTGGAGGGCCGACTGGTCCGCGCTAACGGAGACGACTACGAAAAGCTGTCCGGCATGATGAACAAGCGGGAGGAGATGGAGATCGACGGGCAGGGGATCGCGCACATCTGTATTGACGGCACTCTTGCCAAGGGGATTTCCGCTCTGGAAGCGTGCTGCGGCGCTTGGGATTACGAATGGATCTCTGAGGACATTGAGGAGGCTGTAGAGGCCAACGTCCGTGGGATCATGTTGGAGATCAATTCCCCGGGGGGCAACTGCACTGGCTGTTCCGAAGTGGTTGATCTCATCCAGGCGCTCAAGGTTCCAATCGTGGCCTACAGCAACGACACGGCCTGCTCTGCCGCGTACAATATCGCCGTCAGTTGCGACAGGATCATCGGATCCGTGGGATCAACCTGGGGCTCCATTGGCACAATCATACCGTGGCTGGACCAGTCCGCAGCCTACGAAGCGCAGGGACTAAGCTGGGAACCCATCACCAGCGGGCCGCTCAAAGGCGCTGGCATGGGGCCGTCTCTCAGTCCCGCCCAGCGCGCTAGTTTGCAGCAGCTCGTTGACGATTCTTTTGACCAGTTCAAGAGCAACGTGCTCCGCAACCGGCGCGTGGCCGACGAGTACATGACCGGAGCCGCCTACCTAGCGCCGCGTGCAAAGCTAGGCAACCTGATTGACGACATTGGCACGGAAGAGCTTGCATATCAAGCCCTGCTTGGTATGGTGGGCATGTAGTGGATTAGGTTCATTTGTCTCTTGCCCGCCGGAGTTTGGTTTCTCCGGCGGGCTTTTTGTTGTGGAAATCCAGTTAGGTAGATGGATCATCTGCCTAACACCCTCACCGATGCGCTGGCCGCGCTCTCTGCCGCGCAGGCAGACGTGGCCGCGCTTAACGCACTCAGTGCCGAGCACACCGCACTGGTGGCGACTTTTGACGCTCTCAAGTCCCGCACTGTGGAATTGTCCGCAGCACTGGAACTTGCCAACGCAAACAATCTGGATCTGGCCGCAGCACTCGACGCGATGAAAGCATCCGAGGCTGACGCTTCCGCAAAGGCCAACGCCATTGTCGCCAATCTGGGCGTGGCTCCCGTTGCCATTCAGCCCGAACAACTTTCTGCGCCTAAAACCAGAGAACAGCTCTGGGCGCACTACGCAACTCTGGGATTTGTTGAGCGAAATGAGTTTTTCGCCGCAAACCAGAAAGCAATGCAGCTCTAACCCTCACACATCTAAAATCATATGGCCCTTAATGGCGTTTTCCTCGCACAGATTGCTCAAAATTCACTGAGCTTCCTCACCAATGCTTTCGCTCCTTTGCGTGGCATTACCACTGACTTCTCCACGGACATTGCATCCGCTGGCAGTTCGGTGACGACTCGTTTCGCAACGGTGCCTTCCGTTGTCGACATCACGACCGAAGGTTACGCTCCTGTCGCTGGCGATACGACTGCCCGCACGATCTCGCTTGACCAGCATCGCGGCGTGACTCTTGGATTTACAGATATTCAAGTCCTTCAGTCTTCGATCAACTTCCGCAACTTGTTTCTGGCGCCGATGATCCAGGCGCTGGGCGCTGACATGTTTGGACAGCTCTGGAATTTGGTGACCGCTGCGAACTTTGCGCAGACTCCTCTTTCCTCAAGCGCTGCCAACTTTGACCGCAGCGACGTGATTGACCTTGGCGTGACGCTGACGCAGACGCTGAAGGCTCCCAAGATGGGCCGCTCGGTCATCATGAATCCCGCTTATTACGGCGCGATTTCCAAGACGTTTATCAGCGCGGAAATTCCTGGCATCACGCCTTTTAAGGCTGATGGCACTGTTCCGCGTGTTTCGGGCTTTGATATCTATGAGTCTGACCTTTGCGATGCCAATGGCGAAGCACTTGCCGGGTTTGCACTTCATTCCTCCGCGCTCATCATGGCTGCGCGCCGTGTAAATCCTGAAGCCGCGTTGCAGGATTCCATTGAAATTGCCGAAGTTGTTGTCCCTGACCTTGGGCTTCCCCTAACTTTTCGGGCCTACTATAATCGTGAATTAGGCCAGACGTGCATCCATGTGGGTTGTATATGGGGCGTTGCAAAAGGAACCGGCATGGGCGTCCGCATCGTCACTCCCTAACGATCCCCTCCAAAGAGCCGGGGCTCCCTATAACTGGGGGGCTCCGGCTTTTTACCGATTATCCCATGAAAATCTCTCTCGTTCTAGAAGACCTCGGTGCAGGCCCGCAGGTAATCCTTTCCACTGGCTCTCCCGACGAGGCCCGCCGGTTTTACAAGGCGCACAATAGCCCAGGGCGCATCTATTTGGTGTGTAATCCTACGCCAGAAGGGTCAAAGCTCAACAAGGGCATCCTTGATGCTCCAAAGCCAATCACTCGCCGCAAAGCTGAAGCGCTTTTATAATGTCTGACTTCCTCGACATCACTGCCGGTGCAATGAGCGCTGCCATGGCCTATATGCAGGCAGACAGCGTGACATATGCAGGCGTGACTGTTGACTGCGTGGCAAATGAGAAAACTTCTGACCTATTGGCGATGGGCGGGTATGAGCAGCACTTTGCTGGATTTGTGCGCGTTCCTCGGGCTGGATTTCCTGACCCAGTAAAAGGCAGCAAAATTGAAGTGAACGGCACAGAGCGCAGAATCACGAGCTGGGATGAGGATCCGATTAGTTGGAAAATCTATCTGGAGGATGTGACTCGATGATTGACGGCATTTTCTCCGAAGCCGTACAGGCTGCTCTTTCATTGGCGCTGCCAGGCGTTTATGTGGGCGAACCGCAAGACAACGCACCTATTCCGTCTCAATCGGTTTTGATGGAATTGCAGTCCGATATCGTTGTCGGTAGTCCACTTCAGCGCGGCACTTTGACGCTCAACATATTAAGCCAGGCTGATGATTTTACCAAAGCCGACCAGACAGCCTTTGCTACCGCTGTGGACGCAGCAATGCGCTCTCTGACTTTAGATTCCGACGCCGTGCAGCTTTACGGTGTCGTCGCACAATCAACCGACAACCTCCGCGAGGAGCGCCACTGGCGAACCTCCATGCCGTACACCGTGGGCTTTGGCCCAACACCATAAAACATTATGCCCGTAACATTTGGAGCCACAGCATTTGGAGTGACCGCACCTAGCGGCTATATTCAAGAGTCCAGCAAGGAACAAGTTGTAGAACTTGCTACAATTCGCGACGCAGACGGGCAAACCGTTATTGCGCAGGCAAAACCACGCAGCACGACAACTACTACGGTTAAAACCAAAGGAGAAGTAGATTTGATTGCCATTCCTGAATCCACTTTTAATGGTGCAACTGTTACAGGTTCAAAAGTTTCTGAAACAAACGATGATTTCGCAATGTCCGAAGTCACCTACACCCTCTTTGCTTAATTATATGGCTTCCTTTGGCATATCTATCATTGGAGCGTCTGGAGTGATTGTTGAATCTGCAGACGTTGAAACAAAAGCTGAGTTTAAGCAGCTTATAAACAGCGACGGAACCAACGGTGGCGCAAAAACTTATGACACCACCTTTTCATTTTCGGCAAAAGGAAAAGGCGACACTTGTCCGTTCAACATTGCCAGTTCTGGCGGTGTTCCTGCGCTTGTAAGCGGAAAGGGAATTTGGACCAATATTTCACTCGATAGCAAGAACGACGACTTCCGTGGCTGGAGTGCATCTGGCACTGGCTACGCACACGCCTAACACACACAACAAGTATGCGCCTCCGATTACTTGAGGACCATGAAGCTCCGGGAAAAAGCTTCAACACTGACATCATCGCCGCCTGGCTAACATCAGGCGGTTCCCTCATCAAGCGTGGTGGGTTCCAGCATTTTGTGGATGAAGCTGGAAAGACCCATGTCCGATGGATTGTAAACCTTGATGTGCTGGCAAAAGTTGATGGCAAGGACATCGACTTTGATGAGTTTCGCAAACGATTTGAAGACTTAGACTGGTGCAAATCCAGTCCTGACTCTGACATTTCGTGGATGCGCGCTTACCGTGACAACGCGCGAGATCTAAAGCGTTTTGCTCGTTCAGCTTCTGTGGGAATCTCCAGAGGTGATGAACGCTCATTTGGTATTTGCTACCCAGACTCCCCTGACTGGCTTAAACAGGAGTTTCAAGCGCGCTTTGTATGAACCCGTTTTTTCTTAAAAATACGCAAGTTGGGCCGCTTGAATTAAGGCCATGGACGCTGACAACGCAAAAAGCAATTGCTGCCCTTGGCATTGCTGAAATGACCGAGCAGCAACAGGTTGCAGCTTGCGCTTGGATTCAAAGTCGTGACCCGGAAGAAGTTGAACAGGCGATTTCTGACAACACTGCACTTGATTCAATCAAAACCTTTGCACGCTGGTTTCCGTTGGCACTTGCTAAACCAATTGGTGAATGGTGCCGCCAACAGTCCGCAGAAGTTGAAGCAGGACAAGTGGATATTTTACCACAGCCCGGCACGACTCGGGAGGACGCGCCAAAAAACTCACAGCGCCAGACTGGACGGAAGCTTTCGTCTTAGTTCTGGCGCGAGAAACCGGATGGAGCTTCGACTACATTTTTCGCAGAGCGCCGCTTGCAATGCTTTTGCGCATCTACCACGCGGCCTTGTGGGGAAATGGGGCATGGACGGTGCGAAAGAAAAAGGAAGCCCTAGAAACCTTGTTTGTGACCCAGCAAATGGTGGAGGACGAGGACGATGAGTGACATAATCCGAGTAACAACCAACGTGGGGGCGCAAGCGGATCGGTTTAACCGTTATTTGCGGAGGACGATCTCAATTAGCAGGCTAACAGCTGAACAAGTGATCCGGCGCGAGGCTAAAAGCGTCATTAAATTTGCATTTACCTACACGCCTCCAATGGCTGGCAGATCATTTGCAAAAGGCTTTTCATCTTCTCGCAAAGCTATCCGGGCCAGCCTTAAACAAGCGTTGATTGTCCGAAATGAAACTTCCACAACTCGGCTCTTTGAGCGTGCGCGCACACAAGCAAGGCGGGAAAAGTACCAAGAGATTTTGAATCAACTCAAAGCCTCTCCTAATGAATTGGTTGCATTCATAAAAGAAAACCAGCGTCCCAGCAAAAAATATCCGGCTGATGGGCCCAAGCATTTTACAACGGTCGACAAACGCAAACAGGTTCAAGAGTTGCTTGAGAAAACCATTGGAGTGACTGCTGCCGGATGGTGTGCGGCAGCCAAATCACTTGGGGTTGTATTCCCTGACTGGATTGGCCGGTGGAGTTCTAAGAATGCCGGTGCTGTTGTTTTTCGAGTGAGTGGCAATCTTGTTGAATTTAAGGCACGCAACCCAAACAGGCACACGGACTCGGGCAGAATTCAACGCACGCTTGATTCAGCTTTTAGCCGCCAAGCGAACAACATGAGAGAGCAACTCAACAGCGCAATCGCGGCGGGCATTTTTAACCGCTCCGAAATCTACGGGAGATAACCATGGCTAACACCATTCAAATCAGTGCGGACACCAGCGGATTTGTGCAGGCCGTGGGGCGCGCTGAAAACTCCATGCGCGGGCTTAGTCGGAATATCCAAGCGGCTACATCTCCAGGCATGTTTGACGGGCTTACTGGATCGTTTGGCAAGCTTTTGGGTGGCGTTGGAATCATGGCAACGCTCACTGCTGCGGCGCAAAAATTTTATGCGGCAATGGAAGCGGGTGGATCGCTGGTTGATTTGTCCGCGCAAACCGGACTGGCAGTAGATAAGTTGATGGTGCTTCAGTTGGCTTTTGAGCAGGCCGGCATGAGTGCAGGTGATGTGCAGCCTGTGATTGGCAAACTTCAAAAAAGCGTGGCAGAAGCGGCTACTGGCAATGCCGATGCCGCAGCTAAGTTTCGCACGATGGGGCTTTCAATTCAAAGCCTTCAAGGACTTTCTGCTGATGAGCAATTAACTGCGGTTGGAGATGCAATTGGAAAGATTGAAAATCCAGCGCAGCGCTCTGCAATGGCGATGGAGATTTTTGGCAAAAGTGGCGCAAAGCTTCTTTCAGTTTTCTCTGCCGGAGGCCTTGAGGATGTACAAACCAATATCGGCAACCAAGCGCAGTTAATGGTGCAGAATGCTGGCATCTTTGATCGTGCAACTGATGTTCTCAACACTGCTGGCAGCAAGATTCAAGGGTTCTTTGTTGGCATGGCTTCCGAGATCATGCCGCCATTAATGGGAGTAGTGGACGCAGTTAACGGGATCGACCTCAGTGGGATTGGCGAAGCGTTTGGAAGCGCGATTGCTTCAGCGATTGTGTTACTTCAAAATTTCGACGAAGTTGGAGGAATTATTTTAGATTCCATAACGCTGGCATTCAAAACAGCGACCAATTTTTATTACGATCAAATGACCACCAACATTTTTAAGTTGGGCTCATTTATCAAAGATTCTTTTGCATCTGCGGTTTCTTTTTTCAAAGGCAATTTTGGCACTTCTATTTTTGTAATTTACGAAAAACTAAAAAACGCACTCCAATCTGCTGGCACGTTTTTAAGCGCCGCATGGGGAGACTTAATGCCTAAAGTCTCGGTCCCTTTGAAATTGGCATTTGCAATCGGGGTAAATTTCTTTAACGAGTTGTTCACAAAAACAATTCCAATAGTTTATTCAGAGCTAAAAATTGCATTTGGCAATGCAATAAACTACTTGGCCACAATGCTTTCGGTGACATTTGCCAAGGCGGCAGCAAATACCAAGGCGTTGTTTACTGGCGGCAATGCAGAACCGGCGGCAGCAAAAGCAGAAGCGGAAGCACGGGCAAAGCCACCAGTTGTTGATATTGGCAAACTGCAAAAAGAGCGGGATCAAATTGCAGAAAAGCCAGTGAAAGTTTTGGTTGATGAAACCAACCTGAGAAAGCAACTTGACGCGCTAGATTACAAAACTTCAAAGCCTTTATTTGATACAACAAAGGACAAAGAAAATGTTCAAAAAGGCGCGAAGCGTTTGCAGGAGCTTAAGGACAAAACCTTAAAAGAAGCTCTGGAAAAAAACCCAACGCCACTTCCGCCGCCGCCCGGCGCTGGCTTTGTTCCTAAAATGGAAGAGGCTAAACCAGTTGGCGCGATCGTCTCCAGCATGGCCAAGATTGGAGGCGACATTGGAGGCCCGCAAACTAGCGCACTAGACCTCGCTCGGCAGCAACTTCAAGCGCAGCAGCGAACCGCAGACAACACCGCAAAGCTTGTTGAAAGAATGAACAAGCCTTCTGGCCCAACAGCATCTTCAGCAGTTGTTTACCAATGAGCACTCTAGTCCGCACCGAGGTGGGCCGCGATCAGCGGGGCAATAAGTTTCAAACCAACGTCTACGAGAGCTTTACAACGATGACGCCAGACCCGGCGGCATCTAGCTGGACGCTGACGCAATCTGATGGAGTTTTTACGCTGACCGAAACTTACACCGAGCAGGTTCCAGATCCAGGCGGCGGTGGTGGTGGGACTACATATCCAGATATTTGGAGTTTGGAAGCCTCTACAATTTCTGATCCAATTGAGTCAAATAATTATTTCAAATACGGACTCTCTGCACAGGAAATGGGATGGTGGACGCAATGGAAGTCTGGTGCTGCTTTTGGGCCAAACACATATCCTGAAGGATTTCCAAAAAATGCAGAGAATCCAAAAATTGGAGAGTTACTTGAGCGATTTAATCGCGGGGAAACAGATTATTTGTCTCCAAGAATTATTATTAAACATCAAAAGGTGTACAGTGTTGCACCAACATTTAGTTTGGTTGGAAAAGCTTTTGGAACAATTGATGGATGTCCGTTTCAATTTGGAACCACAATTAACTTTTTGTTTACAGGAGCATCTATAACGCAAGAAGGCTCAAATTATCGCGTAACATTAGAGTACCTGACATCAAAATCAAATTTCTGGGATGAATTAATTTACGGAAACATTGAATAATGAACCTTCCTGATGTTCAACGTGGTATGGCAATTTTGGCAGACCATATTCAAAGATTAAATTCTGCTATAAGGCAAATTAGAGTTAGACCAGGAGTTGGCTATAATGTGCGTGAAACAAATGGTGGGACATCTTTGCTTATTGACAGAGGGCAAGTTAGCGCTGGCAGCAGTGGCGGTATTGCTTGCCAATATTTTGAAGTCACCGACGCAAGCGACGAAACCGGACTCAAGGTCGAAGTTGCTCAAAACCTAATTGCAGGCCGCTACCCAGATGGCATGGGAATTGATTTTCCACCATTTAAGCTAGACATCAGCGGAAACTCTTACATCTACGCTTGCATCTATTGGGACATTGAAAACTTAGTGATCGGTTCAGAATCGGACGCAATCACGATTTTGCAAAGCTCTGATCTGCTGGAAAATACTGACACGTTGCAATATATCTTACTGGCAACTGTAGAGACTGGCGGTGATCCGTTGGCAATTACCACGATCACAAACGTGTGCAGTGAGCCAGTGCCAAATCCCTGTTTGCTAGATTGGACGGCATGAACTGCTACCAGTGGCTTCACAATTTTAGTCTGACCGGAATGAGTATTACGGCAGACATTGTTTATGAGGAGCCAAATCCCAATCCTGAGTTACCACCCATCTCGGTTGCAATTACTGGCACGCAAACTTATCCAGATGTAGGGCCGCCGTACACGCGCAGAGGCATGCGGTGCGGAGTTGGGTATGATAGTTTTTATGCGCGCAGGGCGTCACATATAAGCTATTCGCGGTTTCTGCTTCAAACCTTCATCCAAGCAAATGAGTTTTATCCGCTTGTCGTTACGGCAGATGAAACTCCACAAGGTAATGCTGGCGTTTTTGAGTCTGGATTTGCTTCATTTCCCATTTTCATCAGTGGACTGTTTAAGCCGTGGAAGCCAGAAGATCCGGCATTTGTGTGTGCTGATGGCATTTGGCGGAAGTCCACAAATGTCACCAAGGGATTGGTACGAATTTTGGCAGAGGATGGCACTTTGTTGGCGGTTGGCTATTTTGACCGCATTGAGCCCGGTGCACAAATTACCTACTATCGTCCAGATGATTTTGAAACGTCCGTTGGCACTGGCACACTCAATTACACCCTCACATGATCCCGCGCTGGATAGTGGACAAAAGGCTACAAATCTGCATAGCATGTGACCAGCACGCTTGCTGCGTGGCTAAATACGCCATCCTGTCTGAGGCTCCAGCTTGTCCTCTGAAACTGTTGTCAAGCCTAGCTAATGAGATCGCGGCCAAGGCGTGGCCCGAGGGGGCGCAGCCAGTGTCCGGTTGCTGCGACTCTGCACGGAATTACTTGTGAAAACCCCTTCTTTGTAGACATGGTCGCCGTCCAAACATCATCCACAATCCAGCGCGGGACGGACTGGGACTTTTCCTTTTCCCTGCAGGAAGATGGCCCGTGCAGTCAATACACTGACCTGTCCGCGTGGTTCGTCGCGGTGACACTCAAGACTGCTGCCGGTGCATCGCTGACGACCCCGAGCATCGTACGGCCAACGCCTGAGACGGTGGCAGTGCGGCTAACCAACGCGCAGACGGCGGCATTCTCCGCACAGTTCGGGGCGCTGCTAACCATTAACGTCCAGCGGCCCGACGGCTGGGACATCCGGCTAATTGAAGCCCGCGTAACAATCTCATGAGCTGCGAATCTTCATGCGGACCTTTGGTCGTAACACTTTTGACAGGAGTCCCTGGGCTTCAAGGTCCGGCTGGCCCGCAAGGACCGCAAGGCCCGCCTGGCTCACTGACCAGCATCACGGGCGACCTCTCACTGGCTGCTGGTGAGACTGAGACAGTGGCGACTGTTATCGGCATCCAAGGCCAGCCAGTTTCTGCCGCTGACCCGACGGCCAACCAAGTTTTTCAATTCAACGGCACCTCATGGGTGCCATCAACATACACAGCAGGCACTTACTAAACTCATCCCATGGCATTCCCGATCATTCCTCTACGCAACGCAATAACTACATCTGAAGTCGCACCTCTCGCTGGCTCCATGCAGGTTGCCGAACTGGCCGTCAATACGGCCACTGGCAAGCTTTTCATGAAGGCAAATAGCGGCGTGGTTGAAATTGGCGGAGGCGCAGTCCAGACATCCCAGCTCACCACGCTGGCGACTCCTAACGGTGTGCCGCAGCTCACGGGCTCAGGGCTCATTTCCAGCTACCAAATTAGCGCGCTGACAACCAGCCAGGTTGCATTCCTGACGACCACAGCAATTGCTGGACTGGTGCCGCAGTTGGGTGTGGATGGAAAAATTCCTAGCGCATTGCTACCAGCCGTTTCTGTTGGGGCGCTAACCTACAAAGGTGCGTGGACGGTCAACACCTCGCCGGTGATTGCATCGGGCGGCGTTGTAGGCGCTGGTACTGCTGCCAAGGGCGACTACTACATTGCGGCCAACAGCGCGGCTCTTGATCCAGCCATTGACGGCCAGACCTATGTGCAGGCGGGCGATATGATCGCCTACAATGGCGCAGGAAGCTGGGACTTTATTGACGGCGCAAAATCCGAAGTGCGTTCCGTAAATTCCGTTGCACCAACCGCAGCGGGCAACGTGGTGCTGACTCCCGCAGACATTGGCGCACTGAGCACGACGCAAGTCACATCGCTGGCCGAAGCTGGCAAGGTTCCTCAGCTTAATGGTGCCGGGCAGCTTTCCACCGTGCAGTTGCAGATTGCGACCACCGCGCAGCTTGGGGTTCTGAGCATTGACTCTGCCGCCAGCAACGGCCTTTACATTTCCGGCGCAGGTGCTGCAAAAATTATTCCCGGCACCTCGACGGTGGTGGGCGGTGTGAAATCTTCCGCATCCATCGAAATTGATGGAACCGGCGTTGCTACAGTGGCTTCAGCGGGGACTTACTAATTCTATGGCGTTTCCGATCATCCCGAAAAAACGAAGCGGGGCAACGGGTAATCCAACCTCGCTCACCCTGGGAGAGCTTGCTGTCAATACGCAGACAGGCGAGCTATTCCTAGGCGCGGATGGCGGCGTGACCTTGCTGAACGGTCCCGTGGCCGCAGGCACTACGGTTACCGAAGCGACTGGTGACGGCACCACCGTGGCATTTACTTTTTCGGGCTACAACGGAACAGCAGACGGTGGTTACATTGTCAGCGTCGGCGGCATTGACCAGCCGCCTAGCACCTACGCTGTGACGAGCACAGCAGGCGGCACGATCACGTTTATCGAGGCCCCGACAGCCGGGGAGCTAATCAGCATTCGCGCCATCGTGGCAGGCTCTGGTGGAGGAGGAGGATCGGGCACCGTAACCAGCATTACGGCAGGCACTGGCCTTGATGGCGGCACAATTACTGACTCGGGAACAATATCAATGCCTAATGTGGGCACGCCACAAACGGCAGTTGGCAGCGGGCTTGTGATCCCTGTGATCAGCACCGATGCGCAGGGGCGCGTGACGGCGCTAACGACTGTGGCATGCCCGGCGCTGACGACTACCCAGATCGCGGGACTCTCAACAACCGCACCCGCTGCGCTGGCAACGTCCGCAGTGGTCGGCCTAAGCACCTTTGCGGCACGGGCAGACCACCAACACGTATTGCCAAGCGCGTCTGACGTTGGCGCATTAGGCGCAACTGCATCCGCTAGTGGTGACCTCACGGGCAATTACCCTGGGCCAACTCTGGCAGCAATTACTACGGCTCAAAGCAATATAGGCTCATCAACCGTGGTGCCTGTTCTTAGCATTGACACAAAAGGCCGCGTCACATCGCTTTCGACTGCTGCCATTTCATCCGCAACCACTTCCGCAATCACATCTCTCACTGGCGATGTGATTGCCACTGGTCCGGGAGCAGCATCTGCTGCTTTGGCAGCAATTACCACGGCGCAGAACAACGTGGGCAGCATCACACAAATTCCGGTTATTAGCATCGACGCAAAAGGTCGTGTAACTGCATTGTCATCAGTGACATCAATTACGGCGTCATTTTTGGTTGTGGCTGGCGGCGGAGGCGCAACTGGCGCAGGCGGTGGAGCTGGTGGGGCACAAACTTTTAGCTTAAATTTGACTGCTGGGCAGGTTTACACTGCGACCGTTGGCGCTGGAGGTGCAGGGGCTGGTTTTTTAGGCACAGCTAATTCTGGTTCTGACTCGTCGCTTGGTTACACATCGACGATAACTTCCATTGGCGGAGGAAGAAGCGGCATTACTGGGACTCCATCAGGAGGAACTGGTGGATCGGGAGGGTCGGGTGGTGGAGGAGGCGCAAACCTAGCTGCTGGAGGAGGAGTTGCGCTTGGCGGATCTGGCACCGCGGGACAAGGAAATAATGGAGGATCAACACCGGGACTGAGTGGAACTCCTTGTGGCGGCGGTGGAGGTGCTGGTGCCGCAGGCACAAATGGAACAAGCAGCAACGGAGGGGCTGGTGGAGTGGGAATAAGCTCCTCAATTGCTGGAGCGATAGTATCTTACGCAGGGGGCGGTGGAGGATCGGTTGGATCTGGAACGCAAGGCGCAGGCGGACTTGGTGGCGGCGGAACTTCCGTTGGCGGCACTGGTGGCACTGGTGGCAGCGGAACGGCCAATACTGGCGGTGGTGGCGGTGGAGCAGCATCTCTCACTGGCACAGGCGGAAATGGAGGATCTGGCGTTGTAATTTTGTCACTGGCAACCGCAAGCTACACCGGCATAGTAACTGGATCTCCAACGGTTACAACGTCGGGTTCAAGCACAATTATAAAATTCACCTCGTCTGGAACTTACACAGCTTAATTATGGCACACTTTGCTAAGGTTTTGGATGGAAAGATAGTTTGCGTGATTGTTGCGGAGCCTGAGTTTTTCAACACGTTCGTGGATTCTTCACCCGGCACTTGGCTGCAAACCTCCTACAACACTCGGGGAGGTGTGCATTACGGGGCAGACGGCCAACCTGATGGCGGCGTGGCGTTGCGCGCCAATTACGCTGGTGTAGATTATATTTACAATTACGAGCACGACGTTTTTTACGCGCCTCAACCGTTTCCCTCGTGGACAATTTCCGCGCCAACTTGGATCTGGCAAGCTCCCGTTGCTGCGCCACAAGATGGCAAGGATTACACATGGAATGAAACGACATTGTCCTGGCTCGAGCTAAACTAATTTATGCCACTCAATTCTCCAATCATCACCGGCGACGTGTCCGGCGGGCTGCACTCGACGAGCGTGGACAAGCTCAAAGGAAACGCGGTGGCAGCAACCGCGCCAACCAACGGGCAGACGCTTGTGTGGGATGGCACGGCATGGACGCCAGCAACTCCTAGCACTGGCGGCGGAGGCGGTGCAAACGGCTTGACGTATTATTTGCGCCAAGACGTTGCCGCAGATGCGCCAACGACCAACATTCCTGGCACTCCCAAACAGCTTGGGCGCAATGGTGCTGTGGCGCAGAGCACTATTACATCGGGGACACTTATAAATGGAGTGTGGACGCTTTTAGGCGGTTACGTTTCTGAGTCCCTCCCGCTCGATCCCAATATTACCAGCATCCCCGGTGGCTTATGGGATTTTAATGTGTGGGCCTACGGCACGGCCAACGCAAATGCCAATACTGTAATCCGCGCAAAGGTTTACACTTACAATGGCACAGACGCGCCAACGCTGATTTCGACCTCTGGCGAGCAGATAATCAACAACGTTTCTGCGCAGTTTTCGCTGTCAGCTTTGGTCCCGCAGACGGATGTGACATCGACCACGCGCATTTACATTGCGATTGAGGTCAAGGCCAGCCAGAACGGGCACACAGCATCACTTAACTTTGGCGACGGCACTCCCTCGCACGTCCACACCAGCCTGCCGCTAGTGGGCGGAACTGGCCTTTGGAAAAATGTCTCGGGCGTGCTGCAATCGCCAGCAAGCCTGCTGGTTGACGCAGACGTGGACGCGGCTGCTGCTATTGCATCCAGCAAACTAGCAACCGTGCAGGTCGCGCAGGGAGGAACTGGTGCCACTGCGCTCACCGGCGTACTCAAGGGCAACGGCACTGGGGCAGTGACCGCCTCGGCGCAGTTGGCAATTGCTGACGGGGGAACTGGGCGATCAACTGCTCAAGCTGCCATTTCAAATTTAGGCATCGGAATGCGGATGGTTGAGGCGCAAACTAACGGAAGCATTACCGGTAACATGGTTGGCAACGTGTTTACTGTTGGATCAGTAGGAGTGTTTACAACTGACGGTTACACTCCAGTTTTGGGCGACATTATTGCATTTACACTTCAAGCTGACACAAAACAAAATGGATTTTGGGAGGCGACAACCCTTGGAGCGGTAGGTGTTAATGCTGTTTTTACTCGCCCAGCTTGGTTTACAGGCACGGTGCGAAATGGCATGTATATGACTCGGTTTGGGGCGTCCCAATCTGGTTATGTAATGGCATTTTACAACACCACTTCCAATGCAGACATTGTTATTGGAACCAGTCTTATTTCTGTGAATCGAGTTAGCTACAGATTTCAAGCTGCAACCACTGTATCAAACACATTTACAGGACGGCAAACTTTTCTTGGAAACTCAGCAACTAATGCACCATTTCAGTTTCAGGCAGGCAGTTTAATGACTGTGCCAATTGCGCATTATGTTGAATGGGATGGCACAAATGAGTATGTAACTACAGGAGCCACATTTGCTGGCTCAATTGCCACGACTGTGCTAACAGTGACAGGTACTCCAACTGGCGTGATTCAGGTGGGCATGCTAATCGGGGGCACAGGCGTCACTGCTGGGACCACCATCACCGGACTTGGCACAGGCACAGGTGGCACTGGCACTTACACGGTTTCTGCGGCGCAAACGGTAGCGTCCACAACGATCACAGGACAGACACGCTGCATTGTGGGGACGTTTATCAACGGCGCTGCCGGGGGAACTGGTGCAGTGCCTGCCACTGCGACAGCAGTGGGTCGTCCGGGGCAGATGGCGTTTGACGCCAGCTTTTTGTACATCTGCACGGCAAACAATACGTGGAAGAAAACCGCACTGATTGCCGTGTAATATGACTCAACTGCTCGACCTCATTGCACAACAGGCAGCCGCGCAAGGGCTTTCAATGGCTCTTACGCTGGTAGCAGTTTGGCACTTAAACGGCAAGATCCGCGAATGCGAAGCAGACCGCAAGGCGCTCTGGGAACGACTCTTCCAACACACCGAAAATGAAAACGACAATCAAAAACTACATTAGGCAGCCATCGACCTGGCTGGGGCTCGCAAAGCTTGGTGCAGCCCTAGGACTCTACTCGACTGGCGTGGGCGACACGACCATGGATGCCATCCTTGGCATTTTTGGCGTGATTGACGTGATCCGTAACGAACGCGGCCAGAAGCCACTTCTATGACCGTTTTACCCGTGCCGGTGATCCCGGCGATGCAGGCCCGTTACCTCGGCGCAACGCCGCCCGCTGGGCTGCAAATTCTTGCAGAGATTAAGCGCAATCTGCCGCCAGCTAGTGTGGACGGCGTCGGCCTACCACCTGACAAGATCAGTCCGTACAGCGGCATCTACGACGCGCAGGGACGACTTCCGCGCGTGCCGGGTGCTGGCACTACGTTTCTGGCTCGCGTGTAAGCCTATGGCAAACATCACCCGGAGCTGGAAGAGATTCTTGGCCGTCGGGTGCAGCCACGGGCACCACGCGGATCAGGCGCTGCTAAAAAAAGTGCTGGCGTTTAAGGCGCGCTGGAAACCGCATACCACGATTCATTTAGGTGATGCTGTGGACCTCGCGTGTCTTCGCGGGGGCGTAGGGGATAGCTCGGACTCGGCCGTGGACCCCGAGGGCGACCTGCAAGACGGGCTGGCGTTTTTGCACCAGCTTGCACCGCAGCTCTATTTTCTCGGCAACCACGAGGCGCGGCTCAACACGCTAATGGAATCACCGCGTGCCATTGTGGCCGCACTGGCGGGCCGTGTGATGGGACAGATCACAGATCAGGCCAGACGTATGCGCTGCGAGGTGGTGGACTACAATTTTCAAAACGGCTGGAGACAACTTGGAGATACGCTGTTCGG
>Ga0209400_1001284_pt1 | contig 20341 bp, 15 predicted proteins | sample M_130807_EF_Meta_FD_187313 | JGI IMG/M metagenome (GOLD analysis project Ga0209400, IMG submission 187313) | Freshwater microbial communities from Lake Montjoie, Canada to study carbon cycling - M_130807_EF_MetaG (SPAdes) (version 2) | ecosystem: Environmental > Aquatic > Freshwater > Lake... | reverse complement strand
AAACCCCCAGAAATGGGGGTTTTTTCATTTAACCGTATTCTCTTCTATAGTTTGGTAACATAAACGAATCGTCGGCAGTCTTTCGGTATATGTCATACTGATATGTGATATTGGTAACAGACATTGGTGCTGCTCCGTTGCCCTGAACAACTACTGGTTTTGATTCTTTTTCTTTTTCTTTACCATTACCAAATATTCCACCGATCAATGCACCACCAATACCACCAACTGCGGAACCAATTCCTGCTGCTAAACCACCCGCTGCTGCGCCTACTCCCGATGCTATACCACCTGCTGCTGCACCAATTGCTGGTGCTGCTGCTAATGCCATTCCCATCGGTGTTGCCATTGCTGCCGCTCCGGCAAGACCACCCAATCCCCCACCAACTGATCCTAGTACTCCACCAAGTCCACCACCCTTAGTGGCTGCTCCTAGCATACCACCTCCACCACCTCCTGCTGCTCCTAGCATTCCACACATACCACCTCCACCACCTCCTGCTGCTCCTAGCATTCCACCCATACCACCTCCACCCGAAGACATTGCTGATAATGGTGATCCACCACCCATTCCTTTTGCCATATTTGCCATTTTTCCAACAGCACCTAGTCCCTTAAGACCTTTTAATGCACCACCAACGGCTCCAAGACCCGGTATAAAAGACATAGCAGTTGATGCAATATCCAATAATGCTTCGCCGCCTCGTTTTGCACCAGATCCTTCTTCTTCTGGAGTTGCTGCGTTTGCTTGTGCCGCAGATGCTGCTTCTGCTGCATCTTCGACTTTCTTTTCAGGAAGAACAGCAGTTTTTGTTATTGCCTCTACTTCTCCTTTTTTCTCACCAACAAGAGATGCTTCTTTGGCTTTATCTCCTATAACTGTTATTTTTGCCCCAGAAGAACCACCTGCTTCAGTTGCATTTTCTTCTAACTTAGCAGGAGTTGATTTTGGTGGTTCAACTTCTGAATTTGATATTTGATTATTTGATGTTGAAGCGGCAACTAAAGCATCTGCTTTTGCTATTTCAGCATTTCTTTTTGTGTCTTGTATATCCGAATTTCCTGCTTCTTGTTCTATACTAGTCATTTTTGTGGATGTCAAATTTATCAAACCACTCAATGCATCTTTTACATTTTTCCCATCTTCATACGCAGGAAGCGTTAAAACATATTGGTTTTTACCAAAAGATTGTAACTTATTGGTTATTTCTTTGTTTTTAACCATCGAAACAAGTTTTTCTTTATCAACTTGTGGTAGTTTAACAACGGTTTGACTTGCTTTTAGAACTAATGGGTTACTAAATTTGCGAGTTGTCTCATTAAGTTGAACTGGAGATAGATTTTTTTTATCTAATTCTTCATTTTTTGTCTTTGCCTTCTTTATAGTTGGCAAAACATCAATCATTTTTTGGAAAACCTGAGCAACTTTCCCACTTTTTGAAAATGATTTCAAAAATGGAAGATAGATTTTTTCTGCTTCTTTCTTCAGGAAGGTTTTTATTTGTTTTTGATGAGTTGTTTTCATAGTTTTTCTTAGTTACCTAGTTTTTCATTCAAATCATCTATGTGCTTTCTCATCATATCAACAAAAAGGTTCCTTTCCCACGGTATCATTCTTTCAACTTGATCTAAAGGTACTTTATGTTCAAAGAAAATTTGGAAATTTATCTTAAAAAGCGCACTTAAATCTGCATAACCAAGAATAATTCTAAAAAATCGGTAAATCCTCGTAAGGTTAGGTTGCGTTTTGTCCCATCACTGGTGACGTAATCTATGTTTTGTTCGATTGTTGGTATTTCTTTTAGGAATCCCAGTAGGCTTTTAAATTGCTTTGATGTTAAAGACTCGATGAATTGAGTAATTTCTTGCTCTTGCACATCTTTTGCATAATAAGTCTCATCTCCAGCCTGTATTTCCTTGACACAGAGAGCCAAAAGTTCAATAATGCCATCTTCTTCTTCCTTAATTTCAAACTTATTCAGTTTTAAGTAAGTTTCAAGGGTTGGTTGTTGCATTACTACAGAAATTGAAGCATCAAGTTTTACTTTGTTGTTTATTTTCTTGTTTGATATCTTTGTTTTCTGTAAATCTATCTTTGTTGGTATTCTTTCACCTGTAACTGGGCATGTGATGATGCAATCTACTACTTCTCCGAGTGATTTTTCTCTTATCTTGAGAAAAAGGTACTCTAAATCACAAAATGGAAGAGTTTTGCAGTCGTCTTCTGGAATTCCCGTGGTGCAAGAGTTTATTACCTCTTGAACAGTAGTCATAAGATTGTCGAATGACGAAGTTTCCTTCGCAATCATCAAATTCTTTTCTTCACGAACCACAAATGGTCTATAAGTGACTCGTTTTTGACTGCATGGTAAAATTTCAGTATATTTTGGTGTTTTTTCAATCAATAATTCTTTAAGCATAATTAAATTTCCTCATAATTATTTATTAGACAGAATACCACTTAGATCTTGCATAGAACATATTCACCATAAATCGAAGTGGTGTATTAAATGCAGCCGCATCAAGTTTTACTGGAACAATTTCCAATGGAATGCAATCACTCATTACAACGATAGCAGTAGTAGCAGGATCTCCAGCAGGACCTCCGGCGGATAATGCTCGTATTTGTACATCTCCTGCTACATTTTCTAAAAATTCTACTCGATTGAAGTATTCGTTTGATGCGCCAGAGGAATCTTTAAAAAATGCAGATTGCCAGTCTTCAAAGTATTTTCTACTTACCCAAGACTCTTCAGTTACAAACTGAAACACATTGCTGTTATAGTCTATACCATATGGAATACCAATAGGTGCAGCAGCACCTGACATAAAATCATTATATGCTCTGATTTTACGAGATGGAACTTGAGCCATGTCGCACATAAAATCTACAGAATCAGTATTTGGTCTTGAAATAGATACCCGGAATTTAGTAGAAAGTTGTATTCCCTTTTGTTGGGAAATGTATTCCATGATTCCACCGGGAGTCCCGGAATATAGGGGTGATGTCATTAAGTTTTTCCTTTGAATATATTGTTTTCAGTCAAAACCATGAACTTCCACCCCTGTTTCGAACAGAATTGTTTGGCAGAATCCCACTTAGATTTATTTATCTGATATTGTAGGCTTTCTGTTAGGAAAGTCTTACTACTTTTATTTCCACGCACTGGTTCTTTTGTTTGCTTGTCTGGTTTTATCTCAACAACTAGAGTCTCAACAGAAGAATTCTTTTTTACTTCAAATAAAAAGTCAGGATAATACATGTGTGGTCTATTATCCATCGGAGAGATGTATGGAATTTGCAGTTCTTCGCTCGACCAACGAATAACATTCGTATTTTCGTCTAAATACTTACAGAATGTTCGTTCCCACAGTGATCTACATATTATGTTGTCTGGGTTGCCAACATATTTGTGTGGATTTTTTGGTTTATACTTACTCTTATACGCCATAGGAACTTAAATGCCTCTACCATCTGATGTTACATTTCCCTCTACTAGTAGATATCAGAGTCAAGTTGCTGTTTGGGTTAAATTTGCACCACAAAACTTTAGCACACTACCAGAAGCACGGGTACAAGCAAAAACTGTAGGTGCAAATGGTGCTATCATTCTTCCCCTACAACGCTATAGCAGCCCAAACTCCGCAAACTATGAAGATGTGGAACCAAGTAATACTGAAATGATTGGTCAGGGTATTCGTGACATGTTTAGCGGTGGTGGTGTTGGCAAACTTTCTGCTGTCTTGGGTAATTTACCAATATCACCGATGGGTGGATTGAGCGTAAACAATGTTATGAATTTTATTGGCGGGATTAAAGGTGCAGCATTACAAGATATATCGCACAGCGATTTGATGTTTAAGAATGCCGCAAAACGAGTTCATGCGTTTTCATTTTCGCTGTATGCAAAAAACGCGCAGGATGCAGAGAACTTAGACTATATTGCAGATCAATTCCAAACTAGTCTATATCCATTCTTAGAATCAAGATCATTAAATAAAGCAACTCCACCCCCCATGTGGAAAATACAAATAGTTCCCAGTTCAGGATCTGATAAATCAATGGTTCTTAAAAACCACATTCAACCTAGCGTGTTGGTAAATTGCAGTATCAATAGAATGGATAGCACTGCACCAGTTATAACAACTAATAATTATTTCTTAGGTTTAGATATAACTTTATCATTCTCCGAAATTGAACCAGCATATGCCTCGTACAAAGGTCCAGGACTTTTCAGTAGATCATCTGCCGGTTTTGACACAATAATCTAAAATGATATACTTTAACCTCATTCCAACCATAAAGTACAAATTCTCATCCGGTGAATATACAGTTGCTGATATATTCACTAGAGTAGGATTAAATAAAAATTTCTTCAAAAGCACGGAACTGTATTATGAAGAAACAAGTGATACTGTTCTAAGTCCTGATAGACTATCGTTTCAAAAGTATGGAAAATTTGATTACTATTGGCTTCTTATGCTTGCCAATAATGTTTATGATGTTAACACAGATTGGCCATCTTCTCAGGCTGGTTTTGGTGAAGAACTGGCTCAATACTCAAACAAATTAGTGTACTACATTTATGAGAATGCAGACATTATTCCAAATGATATTCTATATTTTGATACAGGATCATATGGTGTAATTGAGTCATGGAATCCATTTTACAAAGAACTCGTAATCAAAGAAAATTTCAATTTACCAACCACAGATTTGGCATCACGAACATTTACCATAACGAGAATATACTCAGATGGTACTACTACCAATCTTAACACATATTGTTCAACAACTGCCGAACCAACTCAAGAATTTCATTGTTTTGGATTTAAACCATATTTAGAAGCACCTAGTGCAATATATGGAAGTTTTGGTAATGTCTTAAATCCATTTCTGACTGTAACAAGTCAAACTGTATCAGAGTCGGAAATACAAATAGATACATGCACTGATGATGATAAAACAAATTTTCAAACTACTCTCATATACAAGGTTGTAAATAATCAAACGGTAAATAACATCACTGTATTGAGAAATGATAAAAGACTACTAAATGAATATGGTGAAAAAATCAAGTTGAACATTATAAATTCTTCAGTTGCTCCTCTGTTGGAAGATAAAGCAAAAATGATGTTCAGTGATCCAACAACAACTGCAAACACAATTTTTAGAACTGGTTAAATATGGCAAAAGCGGATCAAATAGTACAAGATATTTACAATTTAAAAATTTATGAGATAAAAGTCCTTGCAACTTCCGGGGAAGTTTATCAAATTATACGAAATGGTTGAAGGAATGTTTGAAGCATCTGTTGTTGGTAAATTGACTATTCGTGATTTAAATTCAACTATGGAACAAGTGAATTTCACTGGATTTGAAGATTTAGTTGTTAAGATGGAAAATCCACAGGTTCCCAATTCATATAAGTCTTTGCGTTTTAAGATTTACAATGTAAAAGCATCAGATGATCAGATTGCAAACAATAAGGTTAAAGAAGATGTAAATGTAACTAATGTAAAATTAGAAATTCAATTCTGCTCATATGAACATTATTTGCTTACTTATAGAGAATTTACAGAACTGGCTGGATTAACCGGCGCAGATATTATTACAAAAATTGCATCATCTAAAGAAAATGCCAATCAGGATACTCCAGTTGGTCTTGTTAATATGATCAATAATCAGTTTTTCAAAACCGGAAAAACTAATACTGATACGACACAAAAAGAAATGTTTATTGAACCAACTGGAAACTGGATCTGGTACAAACAGAATCAGTCTTTATATCCTTGGGGCAAATTAACAAGACCAATTAAAGCAGCACAATTAATGCAGTTTTTGGCAGAATATGCAGTTGGTGAGGAAAACCAATATGCATGTAATTTCTTATTTTGGCAAGATCTTGACAGATGGAACTTTAGAAGTATTGAATCTTTGCTGAAGGAATCTGTAGTCAGAGAATATGAAGTAACTAATATTCCAACTCAGAATAAAAACATTTACACATTGGAGACAGTACAAGAAGCCAATTTCTTAAGACTATTTGAATCAAATGCTATAGCATCCAAATATTATTTAATTGAACCTAAATGGGATCAACCATATAGAGAATATCTTGATTATAATGAATCACATTCGTTCAAAGAAGTAAGTTATGATTATTTCAAAGATTACAATAAATGGTTAAAAGTAGAAAACCATCCTTTATTTGATACAAGCGTTGACACCAAGCCAACAGTTGCCAATATCATAAATGATAATGTATCTGGTTATTTCTCTCCGAGTTATAGTAACAGAGATAAGACTGTAGAGTGGGAACATCATGGCTATACTCTATCTAACCGAGATGGAATGGTATCATGGCAACCAATGTTTGATCAAGTTGATCTCGATGGAGAAATCTGCAAGAAGATTCAAAAAGATATCAAGCAAAAGATCAAAGATAAAAGAATAGAATATGCAAACAAGAAAAATCTAAAAGAAAAGTGGAAAGTATATCGTTGTAGTATTTGCTGTGATACTCGTTATCAAGACATCACTGCATTAGAAGATGTTGTATTTACTCCAGAATATGGAGTTGTGGCTGCTGGTGCATTTAGTGATATGGTTAACTATATGGGAGCAACTGGTTCTACTTTACCTGCTATGTTCCCTGCTGGTTTGTCTTTGAGTTATGACTTTGAGTCTGAGCCTTTTAATACAACAATTGGTGATTTGATGTATTTACGCGAAACACCAGATCTGCAAACCAAATATCTTTATGATCTAGAACTGAAGAGAATTGATATTGCAAAAGAAACAATACAAAATGCAATTACTAGACTTCAAGACGTAAAACCAAAGTATGAGGATCTTCCTATATGCAGTGATCCAGTGGCTATACAAGAGTGCCAGGAGAATCGCCTGAGTGTAGGGAGAGACTGTTTTTGCTCAGAAGAAATAAAATCAAAGTACATAAAAGATTATTTTAGCAATCCAATCAGAAATAGACAAGAATTACTTGCTTCTCCTTATTTTGATTCTATGGCAGATATAATTATTAGTGAAAAAGAAAACTTCACAAAAGTATACGAAGAATATAAAAATAGAAAAGCATTCTTTATCTCCAATCAAATTGGTTTTACTGCTGACAATTCACAGAAGAATTTGTTTAATATTAAATCAATAAAGAGAGTACCAATTCGTGGTAGTAAATATGAAAAATTAGCACAAAAGTCTGTTGTATCTCAATTAATTTCTTCTCTTGGTGATGGAGTCACTGCGGACTTTAAAGGATTTCCATCTGGAGCAACTTCATATTATCCTTATGAAATTTTCTATGATAATGATAATACAATTGATCCAAAGATAAAACATCCACATTATGACTCTGGTTATGATTTTGATGTTGGATATCAAGTAAATCCTGCATTTTCGTTGTTTGATCCAGCGGGTGGTCCAGATTCTGGTTCTGCTATTGATCCTGATCCAATTAAGCAATTTCTATATTTTATTACAGTAAGAGTTAAAAATACCACGCAATGGGAAAGCACTGGTCCGGTAATTCCGCCGCGCGATCCGTGGTGCCCGGGTTGTGATTGCAGCACCGGCAATCCCGGCGGCGGCTTCGGCGGCGGCGGCGGTGGCGGCGGCGGTGAAAGGTGTCCATGTTGCGATGAACCACCACCAGGCGAATGTGATGGTGTAGAAATCAAGACTGAAACCGGCACAAGTTATGGTATTTATGATAAAGTAATTACGGATCATGATCCAAGTAATTTAACAAAAAGTAATATTATTTCTACAATAGTAAATAAATTAGTAACAAATTGGGATGGAACTCAATATGGTAATACTAGTAATGTTACTTCTAATTCTTTTACTTCAACACAAGAAAGCGAAGTTAAATGTGGTACTCGAAAACTAGTAAAAAATATTAAATTTGAGATTGATTTTGTACACTCGGACAATAAAGGTAATGCATTTTTGTCACAATATGATCCCGGTGTGTGTGTTCTAGAACCATTTGGTATGGAGCGAATAGAAGATTTTAATCCAATAGAATATTTAAATTCTAGAAATTTTACAGATATTCAGCCACCAGCAGATGATGAAGAACCAAAACGGCCAATTGAAACTGTTTTAGAAGAAATTGAAAGTTTTGTGCGAGTAGAATTTCAAAAACCAATTGGTACAAATACTCTATATGATTTTCCTAAAGGTTTTTATGATACTCCAGGCTCAGAATATTATTTACCATATCATGTTCTTCTAACTGCTGGTCCATTCGGAACAAAATCTGTTGATTACAATATATCTGTCTTAGGACAAGATCCATATGGATTTGATGTTGCTGTTAAACGAATACGGAAGAAAAAACAAAAATTAAAACCAGAAAATAAAGCATTAGTCAATAATAAAGACTTCCATGTTATGGAAAAGGGATACACGAATCCAATATATTCGATTGATTCCTATTCAAATCAGTATTATACTTATGCCGGATCTTACGCTACATCATATGGTTTAATGCCATCTTGGTATAAAAAGAGTCTTTATTATAATGAAGCTAACATAGTAACCTATTTATCTCCATTCCGTGGTAACAATTTTTACACAACAAATGATAATAATTCAGTAAGGTTTGATTCGTTTAGAAATGCTGTTTTATATTCTCCAAATTTAGCAAGCAATCGTTATTCGTCTTTTACTATATCAACTGAGGCATTTTATTATGATTTAGTAAAATCGGTTACACGAACAAATCCATTATCATTACCAACATCATATTTTGAAATTAATAATATAAGGCCCCAAGGAGTTAATACCGCATATTTGACCCCGTTGTACTATTGTTTGTCGTGGATAACTAACTTTATTGAAATTGATTATGGTGATAATCCCAACAGTGGTTTCTTCTCAAATTGGTACTATGATGGTAGTGATGTTCCAACCTCATTTAAGTATAATTCGGTTATGTTATATCCGGGAAATACGGTTATATATGTTAGTAGTTATGGTGATAATACATTACCAGTGTCTAAAGATTATTTTAAATCAAACGCCTCATATTATCCCGGAGAAATATATGAAAACGAACCTTGGATTTCTTTCTTTGAACTGGATTTAAGAAATAGAAACGACAGAGTAGAACCAGAAGAAGAAACGGCATTCTATGGTTATTATTACGGTTCTGCTATATGGCAACATCCACAATTGGCTGGATTGACTGCTTCTGTTTGGAAGAACGATATATCTGGTGAAACCGAATATGGAATCGTTGGTCCAGAACTAGAAGAGGATGATTCTACATTTGACAGAAACTTTGCTGCTCAGTTTGTGGTAATGTCCAGAGAAAGCATTCAACTTGATACACTTTGTGCTGGTTATAACTGCTCAAATCCAAATCCAGTAGATAACACACCATGTCCAGATGACAATCCACTTTGCAATTGCCCATGTCAGGAATTGCGTCCAGACAGATTGTCTATGGGAATAACTGGTCCTGAACCAACATTCAAAGAACTCAAAGATCTTGAAGAGGAAATAAAGGAATGTACTCTCATAGAAGATGTACTTGGTGAGGATTGGTTGGGTTGTGTGTGGGGAGATACCAAGAATCCATTAAACTGCAATTGTCCGTGTATTGGTAAGTATTTCTTAGATTATCTTAAGTATTCCCAGACATATTGCACATTCTGGAACACTCCACCGGAGCGTCCATTGTATAGAAATGCACAAATGATGCAGATCAACACAAATAAGATTGCAATTAAACTGAACGGCGACTTCACCTTAAGACCCGGAATGAAAGTCAAACTTAATATGGGTAATAAAAGATATGGTGGAATTTGGCTGGTATCTGCTATTAACCATGATATTGCGAGAACAAAGCATCTTATGGATGTCTTGTTGATGAGAGACACAGAATCCACAAATCATGATAACAGAGCCACTAAATTGAAACTAAATACTCAATAAGGCATCAATGAAATACAGGGACTTAGACATCTTCTTTAAAAAGAATGCAGACACCGGAGACATATCATTTGTATCCAACAATTCTTCGATTATTCAGTCGATAAAGAATATTGTCCTGACTCGAAAGGGTGAGCGTCCTTTCAACAATTATTTTGGAACAGGAACCGTTGATTTGTTATTTGATAATCCATCTCCGGTTGATATAGCGTTTTTACAAAAAGACATAAAAACGATCCTAGAAGAAATAGAACCAAGAATAATAGTAGATTCTGTAGAAGTCTTGTATCCCCTTGAAGATACAAGCGCGGCTGATGCCAAAATAAATATAAAGTATAAGTTAAATAATGGTCAACAAAACTTCCTAACCCAAACACTTGTACTAACGGTATAAAAATATGGCACAAATTAACCTATCAGAACTAGACTTTGACAGCATACGGGCTTCTTTGGTCGATTACCTAAAGAAGCAAGATACCGTAAAGGATCTTAACTTTGAAGGTTCTGCTGTTAACTTTCTATTGGATTTGTTGACATATAACACTTTATACTACGCTCACTTTGCAAATATGATCTCTAACGAGTCCTTTTTGGATTCAGCCCAACTAGAAAGATCTATAGTTTCTCTAGTTAAGCCATTAGGTTATGTTTTACCAACTAAAACCAGTGCTACCACGCGAATAAAACTACGAAGCGTTACTAGTACTTCAGTTATTGATCCATTTACAGTGAGTGTTTATGGAGTAACCCCAGAAGGTCTACGATATCAGTTTTGGAATATAGATTCCATTCCAGTTGGTGGTTCATCTGCTCCATCCAATGAAACCAACTATTTCACTATGTATGAGGGTGTAAAAACTGAATTGAGTTATGGTGGAGATGGTTTCGATTTTCCAGATCAGAAGATATTCATTCCTGATCTGAACATGGACATCAGAACACTCAAAGTAGAAGTACAACGAACCACTGATGCCATCTATAATTACTGGTCAAGAGTAGACACATATAGTGGTGCATTTATAGAACCAACATCAAATCTATACAGTTTAGAAAGAACCACAGCAGGTTTTATTGTTAAATTCCGAACCACATCAAGTTCTTCTGCTAATTTGGTTGCTGGAGACAAAGTAAAGATTCAATATATTTCCTCCAATGGTTCAAATGGAAATGCCGCTGCTACTTTTGTTCCAGTGGTGGTTCCTAATGGAAGTTCTGTTGTAAACATACAACCAGCATCTGGTGGTATGAATTCTCCAGATCTAGATGAGGCAAGAAGAATAGCACCAAGCGTATTCTCGGCACAACAACGCCTAGTAACTAAATATGATTACTATGGTTTCTTGTCTCAGATGGGATTCACGAACATAAATGTGTGGGGTGGTGAGGAAAATTCACCTCCAATATATGGAAGACTATTATTCACTGCTGCTAATATTGCAACCAGTGATAATTCCATCATAAAAGATGCTATAGCAAAGATAAAAGAAAGATCAGTTGTTACTATCTTGCCAGAGTATATTCCACCGAAGGCAATGACTGTCAATTTCACATTAAATACACAGTACGGCACTAATGCGGCAACAGATCCAACAACAGCAATAAATGGAATGATTACTGATTTAGAAGCAATGTATCCAATTGGGTCATTCGGTTCTAGTTTAAAATATAGTGATGTGAATTCTACCGTAGAGTCATATACTGGCTATAGCATAGATTCTATACAGGATTTGAGTTTACAATATACTGTATCACCTTCGACAAGAACTACCACATTAAATTTTAAAAATAGCATCAAAAAAGGAACAGATTCAACTTCAGGTGTTGGTGTTGTATCTTCTTCATTTGTAAGTCCATATTATTCACAAGGAACAGTACAAATCAGAGATGTTCCTGTTATATACACAAACACAACAAATCCACCATCCATCGGAAAACTTAGACTCTATGGTATACCCGAAGGCTCCACTGATGCTAGTATAGATTTAAATGCTGTTGTCGGTGAAATAAACTATACACAGGGAACAGTATCAATATACCCAAATCTTTCTACAGATTCATTTGATGTTAAAGTCAATCCAGTAACAACAACACTTATTAATTCTCAAGATGAAGTTTATTTGAAACTCAACATAACAGGTACAACACCAGTAGCAAGATAAAATGCTAACAACAGTTTTACTTAAAAAGCCTCAAACAACACCATCCCAAGAAGTATTGGAAGAGGCTATTCCATTTAAAAATTATGTAAAGAATTTAATACAAAATAATGTAACTTCTAGTTCTGATCCAGTGGGGCAGAATTATTGCGTGGCTCCATCTGTAATAGAATCACAAATTCCATTCTGGATTAAACAAAATTATGGTACAGATTCTAATGAAAACTATTTAATAGCATTCTTAAAGAGTTACTACAACTGGATTTACTGTGGTTTTAAGAAACAGGATGTTCAACTTACACCATATGATATCGAAGAACTATTAGACATAGATCGTGTTCCAGACGCTTTCTTAGACGAATACATCAAGTCATACGCTCCATTTATATCTCTGCCATCAATTTCAGCAGTAGACAAACAATATGTTCGATCATTTATACGATCAATCAAGAGTGACTTTTTGATCACAAAAGGAACAGAGCCAGCATATCGCTATCTTCTAAAAACTCTATACAATGTTACCAATGTTAATATAGATTACCCCAAGAAGTATTTGATGAGACTCAACGGTGGTAAATATGTTGATTTTTCTTGGGATTTTGTTCCAAGTGACATAATTGATCTTCCAGAAAACTTTGATCCAGATAACCCAATTCAAAATGATGTATTGGCCGGAAATGTAGGTTATGATACACAAAACAGATCCAATTTGTTTGGTGCTGCTTTAAATGAAGCAGTTCTTCCAGATGATTATTTCTGGCAAGAATATTCATATATTCTTACTTCAGATGCAACAACAGAACAGGCTCAAAATTATAAAAATACATTATTGGCTGGAACTCATCCGGCTGGTATGTTGGGATTCTTTGAACAATATGTTCCATTAGATGATGTAGATACTGGTGCAGATGATAATACTGATACAAACATCCCAGTTGACTACACCGAACTTCCTGTAATTGGACGATATCTATTGATGTTTCCGGGGATAACAACAGGTATTGCTGGAACAGGTTTAAATCTATATTCACTATATCATCAAAGTAATGCGTGTACAGATCAAAAAAACTATACATGCTATTGCTGCACTAATTATTGCGACCCGATGGGCACAACTGGTTATTATCCACAACATGTATTTCCTACTTGGGATAATGATGTCAAACAATCTATAGTAGGAACTATACCCAGAACTCTTGGTAATATGACAATACAAAGTTTTATTGAATTAAATAGAGCAAATCCCAATGATATATCGCCAAATGCGAATCTTATAACTTGCGCCACTGCACAATGCGGTAGTTGTCCCTGAGCATAAGGATAAACATGACAATCAAAAATCAAATAAAATCATTTACAGCAAAAACTACAAAAGACGAAGTAAGCAAATTCTTTATTTTTATGGGTGGTATATCAGGTGCTGCTGCTTCTGTCGATGATACCGATGTTTCGTTAGTCAGTAGAATTACCCAAGATGAGGTTTCGACTGTTGTTCCACGAGTTAATTGGTCATACAATTCTGAATATGAACCATATTATGTCGGTTCTCTTGGAGATCAATCTTATGTTTATAATAATGTATCGGATATAGTATATCTGTGTGTTGGTAAAAATCAATCAACTGGATTGATCGGGGAAAATACATTCCGATCAACACAGCAACCAACACACACCAACGGAATTCAATTATATTCTGATGGATATGCTTGGATGGCAATGTATAAAATTGATTTTGCTTTGAGTAAATTCTTAACAGAAACAGTAATGCCGGTTAGTAGTTTATATGATTATACAACTCAAGTAACATCTGGATCATATTCTTCAAAATATAATTCTCTATGTTCTCATGGTGCTGGTGTTACGGGTTCTTGTTATTTTTATTACAATCAAGATACAATAGATCCATTGACTTCAGTAGTACACACCAAAGGAGATTTAGTATCCGGGGTTGGTTCCTCTAATTGGACATGTTCTGTTTGTCACTCTATTGGTGATATGTTAGGATATAAATCAATTCATATTGATTATTTAAATTCATCTTCTGCAATTGTAAGAAATCCAATTGATGAATTAGTAGTCAATTTGGGTTCCATCGATGTAAATAATCGCTATTACATTCAATACAATAATTACCTATACGGTCAGAATTTAAATGGTGGTATTGTTTACCTCCAACTTGATGTTTCTTCTCTTTCGATTGAAGATAGAATTGTAAAGACACAAAAACCAGAGATTACATTCTTAGATCCACTTGGAATAGGCGCAGCAGGAAATATAGAAACTTATTATGATATAAGAAGAAATGCATTTATAGCAAACGGCATAACTCTTCGCTCTGCTGGTACTAATTTTGTAAATCCACACTTTAGCATACCAAATGCGGCTAGCACAAAACTTCAACATGCCATAAATGCTGTATTGATGCCTGATTTGTCAGATCCATCTACTTTCTTACCAACACCAAGAATATCAATAATAAAACAATTGTCAGCAACTGATCTTACTGGTGCGAGTATTGAAACAAAACAAACAGTATTCTCTAAAGTAGGAATTGTCAAAAATCTTACAACAACTAATGGTGTAGATCCAACAATAAACCTACAACCAAATGAATCAGATAATGGAAGAATGACAACTCTTATTACATTAGATGCAAAAACAGGATTTGCTGCACCTATTCTACCAGATATTGAAGCTGGTGAAATTTTTGTTGATAACACAGCAGGAACTACAACAGTTACAATTAAAACTAATGATGCGACAGCAACACAATCAGATTATAGTTCTGCATTAGTGGCTGTAGAAGTCAATTACGATGAAACAAATACTGCTGTATCTTCTACTTTAGAAATTGCTGGTGTAGATGAATTGTTGTTTACTGTATTAACAGGTGCAGATTATGTCAAAATAGGTAATGATACTTTTACAGTAAGTGATATAATTGAGCCAAAGTATGAACTAAATAATGTTGAATATGTTTCAACCAAAATATTGAGCAATAATATTTCATTCGATACCACGACTGGATCGGATTCTTCCGCAAAACTTTCATTCTTAATCTAATATGGCAAACGCAAGTATAATAACAGAAACCTTAACTAATATTCCGGGATTCACACCACCAACATTTGGTGCTGTTGATTTTGGTGTTCCAGCCAATGGAATATATTCTACTGGCTATAAAATGATTGCATTTGAACCCGGTAAGATATTACAAGCCCAAGAACTGAATGAAATTCAATTTAGAATGAATGTTGAGCAAACATTAACAAATCAAATGTTTGCCAATTGGTTAAATGTACTGATGAATTATGGTTCATCGTCTTCAACTGGACCTGGTTGGGAAGGTGCTACTCCAATACACCCAGATTTATTATTATATAAAACTTCTAGTAATGTTCTGTCATTTAAAAATTATGGGGATGGAATATCGCCAGATCCGTGGTTTTTATGTAAAGCAAATTCTTCTGGATTATATTTCTGGTTGTTTTTAGTCACTGATATGGAAGTAGATTTTTCATTAGCAGATATTCAAGAAAACTACTATATTGGTTTCACATTAAATACTACTGCAAGTGAAACCTATACTGGTGAATTAGCGACTTGTAACACTGTTGGACTACAAGGGCATCACCCATTGAATGTTAGAAATACATCTTCATGTGGTTCTGGTAGATATTATATTAAGATAACAGGAATAACTACATCTGATGTTCCTATTACCAACAGTTTCGTTGCATTGGCACAAAAAAGATCCGATGGTCTATATTACCTAAATAACATTAAAGTAAAAGAAATAATAGGATAATATGTCTGACTTTACCTCAATAAACTCAATAAGTCTTGGAACAACATTCGGTGCTTGGTACGCCAAGACGAATGAGATGATTACCCGGTTAAATGCTCTCAAAGTTGGAGGTATAACCGGAGGAGATGGTATTCTTGTCAGGCCACAAACTTCCACACAGGGTGGCTATACATTAGACATTGCTAGTACTATAAGCAAAAATGTAACATTCAATGGTAATGTTACTATAAATGGTGTTTTATCATCAAGTTATGGTGTAGATGTTTCGGGTATTAATGTTGTTCTACCAGCAAATTCCGGTGTTACTGTTGGAAATATAGTCTACCTAGATTCTACTGGTAGACTAGAAAAAGCACTAGCCAACGACGAATGCACATCAGAAGTAGTGGGTGTTGTTATAGGATTTACTGGTGGAAATGCACAAGTGGCTACTACTGGTAAAGTAAGTGGTTCATCTGTTGTTGCAAACTTTTTAGGAACCGCAGGTGCTACACTTCAGAAAGGTGTAGTTTACTTCCTGAGTGGTGGAGTCTCTGGTGCTGGTACTACACTCGAACCAGATGTTACAAGTTATGTTTCTAAGCCAATGCTTCTTGGTTTAACTGGTGATACTGGATTAATTCTTCCATATCGTGGTTATATTGGTTTGACTGCCGCAAGTAGTTCTTCATCCACAAATGCAACTGCAACAAGTGGTGTGTTGAGTATTAACGGTATCACTGCTGCTCTGTGGGATACTGGTACAACCCCGCAGGATAAAAACCTCAGAACAACTGGTCATGTACATGGATTGATGTATATTACAGTAAATACTAGTACAGGCAACGGTCGTTTAACAAAGAAATTAGATTTAAAACTTAATACACCAAATAAATTAGAAACCAGTATTGCTAACAAAAATAATTCTGGTATTCTTTATCCACTAACTTCAAATGAAACTTCTACTACTTCTTCATCTGGTTCGACAACAATTAAAGTAGATTATATTTCAAATTTTACTAACGATGGTTTTCTGTTTTCAACAAGTGGTATAACTGCGGATGTCTATAAATTAACAAATATTAAAATAATTCCAGAAAAAGATTTTAGTCCATCATATTTTACCTTTTCGCTAAACAAACAGTATAGCACATATGCTGGAACTACTATTACTTCAACATATTTTAATGACAGTAATATCTCAGTTCAAGATAATTCTAATCTAAGAATAGAAATTAGAAGAAATGGTTATTCAATAAATGGAGTTTATTTAATAGCGGGTAGCAGTTCCACCTATACTAGCCAAACTAACACTGCTTCTGATTTAATAACTCCAATTATTCAACCCCTCAGATATACTCCACAAAGTAATCAAATATTTACATATGGATTGACTGCTGGAACGATAAGTATTCCAGATTCAAATGGTTCATATCCAATCGTATATACTCCCGCCGGCACCGCCGGCGGGAACCCCGCCACAAAACCATCATCATTTAATATCAATAATATAACTCTTGGTGGTGTTGGTTCTGACGCTTCAAAATATATTCAAGCATCTTGCGAAAATAAATTCATGGATCAGATGACTGGTGCTTCTGGATATACTTTGGAAAGTGCAATACTAGGATGGAATGCAGCATATGGTGCAATTTGTGAAAATCTTTATTTCACTCCAGTTTCATATTTGTATAATAATTCTGGTGTAATGCCAACTCAACAATTTAATTGTAACATTTTATTAGAAATGTATAAGTTCGATACAAATACACGAACAACAACTGGAAGTCCAATTATTGTTTCAAGTAAATATACATTTATTCCAAACTCGTATAGTATTAGTGGTTGGCCTTCAACTCAATTTGGTTAATAAAAAATGACAAATCAAAACACATCTAATTTAATAATAAACGGTAATTTTGATTTATGGCAAAGGGGAACAACCTTTACCATACCATATAATGCAAAGTACTCAAACATCGGAGCTAGTGGCACAACATACACTGCACAAACAGAAAAAACAGCAGATAGATGGTATGCAATAGATACTCAAAAAAGAACCGGAGGAAGCACTGGTTCTATTTCCATTTATAGAGAACTATTTAGTAAGAGCGATGAGCAATATAGTCGTTCAAAATACTATATTACAGTTGCAAACAATATCACATCCGTAACTGGTGGCTATTGCTATTTAGAAAATAAACAAGAAAATTCCACAAAATATGGTGGAATTCCATTAACTCTTTCTTTTTACGCAAAATATTCTGCCGGTGTAACTGGAACCACTTTGGGTTGTTATTTTAGAGAAGCAGTAAGCCCAAACACAACTGAATACAAAAGTATGTTTTCAATTGCACCGATTGATTCATATTGGCAACAATATTCATTTACTTTTCTTCCACCATATGTTTCAAATTCTGGTATATCGGGTGATCATTATTTTGGTGTTGGTTTTAAGATACAGCCAAATACTACAGTAAGTATAAGTTCAGTACAATTAGAAGTCGGATCAATCTCTACAGTAATGTACACAGATTCCGAAGAAGAAAAAACTAGACAAGCAAAATATTATTACACAAGTTATCCAGTAACAACTCTGCCAGGAACAATCACCACAGTTGGTGGTAATGATCTAACTTCAATAGACTTTACTGTAACTCCAAATTACACATACAATTATCACTTCAACACACCGATGAGAAAATCACCATCAATCACTCTATATTCACCCGATAGTGGTGTTGCTAATGATGGTTACAACAAAACCGCAGTAAAAGATATGAGACTAACATCTGGAACTCGCGGTTGGAATCAAGTAACAAGATTCTCTCCAACTGGTGCAGCGACACTCACAACTTCTGGAACTACATATGGAGTGGCATTCAATGTTGCAACTGGTGCAGTAGTTTTTGATGATATTTTAGTTCATATGGTTGCAGATGCCGATTTAGATTATAGTCCATACGATAGAGGTCTGGAAACATAAGGAACATAAATGCCATCTTGCACTAATAACTCTACAATCACAGGAATGCTCGTAACTTCAACCGATACCATCAATGGTAAGCGGTTGTCTTTTAAGCAAGATACTAGCAAGAATTGGGATTCAACCATTGCTGCTGGTAATGTTATTCGTTATGATGTGGCTAATAGTAAGTTCACTCAATCAATTGCAAATCCATACTATAGTGAAACTTTTAATCTATCGCAAGCAGAAGTAGTTGGTGTAGTTGAATCCATAGCACAGGCAACAAGTGGTGTCACATATGCAACCATCGTTACACATGGTTTAATGAACTATCCAAATCTTTTAGGTATAATCAGTGGTATAAGTGGAACCGAGGGTGGTGCGGGTGGAACTGATATTTTCTTCCTAAGCCCAACTGTACTTGGTGGGGTTACCTTTGAGTTCATTGAAGAAACTGGTTACATTGTCAAACCAGTTCTTCAGGTTTGCCCAACTTCTGATGAATTATACAACAGTCTTGTAATCAATTACCTTGGCTACGAATCATCTGCTGCTGAAAACTACACAGTCACTAGAAGCACATCAAATATTGGATCAATACAAACTGTTGATTCAAATTCAAATGTTCCAGATGGTTGGGTTGACACAAGCACACCACAAGTTTTGTCCATAACATCATACAGTGATGCATATAACATCTATGGAACTGATTATGGTTCATATGAACAATTATCCGTAAATGGTTCTTACTCCTTTGTTTCTGCTCTAGCACAACAATCAATAAGACCAATTAGCCCAACAACCGGAAAGGGAGTTGGAGCATACGCATTTGTCACTTCAGTAGATACAGCAAACAACACAATAGTATTAGATCATATAACGCAACAAGAAGAATTGTGGAATTCCACTTATACAACATATGAGTTACAAGTTCCAGTTCTTGGTTTGAATCGTGTAACCGTAACTTCTGGACAAATCACACACTTCAAGACACCAAAACTCTCAACAAATATCGAAGCAAATGCTGGAACTTCAAATCAAATTTCCACATTCAATACAAAAACACTGCTACGAGTCAAAGCAGATACAACAGTATCATACTTACCAGATTCTGCTATCTTCAATAGCATAGAAGTATCAGATACATTGTCCACTCCTAATGTCGCAGATGTTGATGCAAAACTCGTAGCACTAGAAGCACGGATTCAAGCATTAGAACAAATACTAGGAATCTAATATGGCATCAATTCGTGGTAGTAGCCAGTTTAAAGCCATAAAAGGAATCACAATCTATGGAATTACAGGTCCTACTGGACCTCAAGGTCCAAGAGGTAGTGATTATATTGGTCCTACTGGTGCTACTGCTGTAAAGATTGTTTCTGGTATAACCCTATCTGGGTTTACACTAATCACCCGTTTCACCAATGGCACAACTTATGCTGCCTCTGGTTTGCTTTATGGTATAACTG
>Ga0209400_1001283_pt1 | contig 20393 bp, 12 predicted proteins | sample M_130807_EF_Meta_FD_187313 | JGI IMG/M metagenome (GOLD analysis project Ga0209400, IMG submission 187313) | Freshwater microbial communities from Lake Montjoie, Canada to study carbon cycling - M_130807_EF_MetaG (SPAdes) (version 2) | ecosystem: Environmental > Aquatic > Freshwater > Lake... | reverse complement strand
TACGAATCCCAATGATTCGTGCCATGACCAAGACCCGCGCATTCGTCGCCCTGGTGGCCCTCTCCTCGTCCCTGCCAGCCGTTGCGCAGAGCGGATCCTTCGTCAACTGGGAGTCCCCGCAGAGCCACCCGATCGACCTGACCCCGAACGGACAGGTGCTGCTGGCGGTGAACACGCCCGACGCGCGCCTGGAAGTGTTCGACGTGGTCGGCGGCATCCCCACCAAGCGTGGCTCGGTGCCGGTGGGCCTGGACCCGGTGTCCGTCCGCGCGCACGGCAACTCCGAGGCGTGGGTGGTCAACCAGATCTCCGACTCGGTGAGCATCGTCGACCTGGCCACCATGCGCGTGCGCAAGACCATCCTGGTGGGGGACGAGCCCGCGGACGTGGTCTTCGCCGGTTCGCCCGAGAAGGCGTTCGTCTCGCTCTCGATGGCGGAGAAGGTGGCGGTGATGGACGCCGCTGCGCCCGGCACCGTCACCAACGTGGCCATCGCCGGCAGCAGCCCGCGCGCGCTGACCGCAAGCCCGGACGGCTCCAAGGTCTACCTGGCCATCTTCGAGTCGGGGAACCACACCACCTCCCTGCCCTTCGCCACGGTCAGCCAGGCGAACGGCCCCTACGCCGGCGTGAACCCGCCGCCGAACTCGGGCACCACGTTCAGCCCGGCCAAGAGCGGCACCAACGGCAACGCGCCGCGCGTGGGCCAGATCGTCCGCAAGAACACCGCCACCAACCAGTGGCTCGACGGCAACGGCCGCAACTGGACCAACTTCATCACCTGGGACCAGCATGACAACGACGTGGCCGTGATCAACGCGTCCACCAACGCGGTCACCTACGTCAAGGGACTGATGACCACCGTGTGCAGCATCGGCGCCACCGCCGGCGGCGACGTGGTGGCCATCGGCATGGAATCGCGCAACAACGAGCTGCATTTCGAGCAGAACGTGGACGGCGTCTTCGTCAAGTGCCTGGCCGCTCGCCTCACCGGCGGCGCGGGCCCGGGCAGCGTGGTCGACATCAATCCGCACCTCACCTACACGTCGTCGACCACCAGCGTGGTGAATCGCCTGCAGTCCATCGGCGACCCGCGGGGCGTGGCCTTCAGCACCGACGGCACCACGGCGTGGACCTGCGGCCTCGGCTCCAACAACGTGGTTGCGTTCAGCGCTTCCGGCGCGCGCGTTGCCACCGTCAACGTGGGCGAAGGCCCCACCGGCCTGGTGATGGCCGCGGACGGCGGCCGTCTCTACGTGCTCAACCGCTTCGAGAGCTCGGTCTCCACCGTGAGCACGGGCACCAACAGCGAGATCGCGCGCATCACGCTGCACGACTCCACGCCCACCGCGGTGAAGGACGGCCGCAAGTTCATCTTCGACACGCACCTCACCTCGGGCCTCGGGCAGGCGAGCTGCGCCTCGTGCCACATCGACGGCCGCTCGGACCGCATGTCGTGGGACCTGGGGAACCCGGTGGGCACGGTGCAGCTCTTCGACGAGAGCTGCCAGGTGCCGGGCTGCACCTCCTGGCACCCGATGAAGGGCCCGATGACCACGCAGACCCTCTTCGGCATCCCCAAGCACTTCGGCCCGCTGCACTGGCGCGGCGAGAAGAACGACCTGGCGGAGTTCAACGAGGCCTTCGTGGCGCTCCAGGGCCGCGACAGCGAGATCAGCACCGCCGAGATGGCCAGCATGGAGGAGTACGTTGCCTCGCTGACCTTCGGGCCGAACCCGTACCGCGGCATCGACAACGCGCTGCAGACGGCCGTGCCCATCACGGGCAACGCCGCGGTGGGCGTGGGCGGCACGGGCAACGCGGTGAACGCGCAGAACGTCTACAACACGGCGAGAATCTTCGGTGCCCCTCCCGGGCTCACCTGCCTCGACTGCCATGGCGCCATCGGCACCGACGGCACCAACGACATCGTGGACATCCCCGGCGCCAGCGACGTGCAGAACCGCAAGAACGCACCGCTGCGCGATGCCTACCGCAAGGTCGGCGCCAGCAAGGCGTCCACCAACAACAACCGCGGCTGCGGCTTCAACCACGGCGGCGACGAGTTCACGCTGCAGGACGTCCTGAACGTGGGCTTCCGCTTCACCACCAACACCCAGCGGCGCGACATGGAAGCGCTGATCCTGAGCTGGGGCGTCGACACGCATGCCGGCGTCGGCCAGCAGGTCACCGTCTCCAATGCAGGCGGCGCCGGTGACGATGCCGCGCGCATCAGCCAGCTCCGCACCATCGCCACCAACCAGCCCACGCTGGTGACGCTCATCGCCAAGGGCAACCGCGACGGCGTGCAGCGCGGCTGGGTGCTCCAGTCCGGCAGCTTCGTGAGCGACCGCACCGGTGAATCACTGACCCCTGAAGCACTGCTTGCGGGCGCCACCAGCGGCAACGAGACCACGTACACGCTGGTGCCGCTTGGCACGGCGCGTCGCCTGGGCATCGACCGCGACGGCGACAACGCACTCGACCGCGACGAGGTGCTTGCAGGCACGGATCCGTCCGATGCCAGCAGCTACCCCGGCGCGTGCCCGGCCGACCTGGCGCCGACCGGCGCACACGACGGCGTGGTGAACGGTGCGGACCTCGGCCTCCTCCTCAGCCAGTGGGGACTCTCGGGCCTCGGCGACCTGAACGGCGACGGCACCGTGAACGGCGCCGACCTCGGCCAGCTCCTCAGCGCCTGGGGCCAGTGCAACTGACATGACCAACGCGCCGCGGCGCGGGAGATGTTTCTTCACGATTGCCCCCACGACCCCCGCGTCAGGCCAGTTTGGCTGACGCGGGGTTTTCTTTGCGCTCCGGCCGCCGAGCCTTCCCGAGGCTGCGTCCGGGTACCTTCCGCGCTCGCACTGCGCACCCATGACCGTCACACCCAAGCAAATCGTCTGCGTGAAATGGGGCACCAAGTACGGGCCGGACTACGTCAACCGCCTGTACGCCATGGTGAAGCGCAACGTCACGGGGCCCTTCCGCTTCGTCTGCCTGACCGATTCACGCGAAGGCATCCGCCCCGAGGTGGAGTGCTTCGACCTGCCGGAACTGGGCTGCGCGCACCCGGTGGGCACGTTCGGCAAGTGGAAGAAGGTGGTGCTCTGGGGCAAGGAGGTGCCCGGCCTCACCGGCGTGGCGCTCTTCGTGGACCTGGACTCGGTGATCGTCGGCTCGCTCGACGACTACTTCACCTACGGCGACCCGGGCGACGTGATCCTGGCGCGCAACTGGGCGGTGCCGCTGCGCAAGATGGGGCAGACCTCGGTCTTCCGCTATCCGGTGGGCGCCAACCCGCACATCCTCGAGGACTTCCGCGCCAACCCGCAGGGGATCGGCGAGCGCTTCCAGTTCGAGCAGCACTACATGACGCACGCGGTGAAGGGCGGCATCAAGTTCTGGCCCGAGGCGTGGACCAAGCACTTCCGCCTGCACTGCCTGCCGGAATTCCCGATGCGGTTCTTCGTGCCCGCGCGGCTGCCGAAGGATGCCCGCATCGTGACCTTCCCCGGCGGCCCCAATCCGGACGACGTGGTGCTCGGCCGCTGGAACAAGCGCGCCTCGCCCAATCCCAGCCTCCTCAAGCACATCCTGGCGACCTTCGGGCCGGCGTCGGCGCGCGTGGATGACCGCCGCTGGCGGCACCTGAAGCGCTACCTGCTGCCGGTGCCGTGGATCGCCGAACACTGGCGCGACTGAGCGGCGTGCGGCCGGCAACGGGCTGCAACGCGTCGCGCGACGAAGGCGGTCAGTGCCCGGCCAGCGTGCGCTCGCCCTTGACCACTTCCACCATCCAGACGTCCTTCGTGGGCACCGGGCCGTTCGCGTAGCTGATGGTGCCGGTGACGCCCCGGAAATCGCGCGTGGCTGCAAGCGCGGCGGTGATGGCCTTCGGGTCATCGCTCCCGGCGCGGCGGCGGGCGTCGAGCGCCAGGCGCGCGGCGTCGTAGCCGAGTGCGGCGAAGGCGTTCGGGGGAAGCGCGCCGTAGGCCTTCCTGTAGCGCGCGCTGAACTCCATGGCCTCCGCGCTTGCGCCCGCGCCAAGCCACGCGTGCGTGGTGAACCACACGCGCTCCGTGGGGCCTGCGGCCGTGCGCAGGACCGCATCGCAGTCGAACGCGTCGCCGCCGATGATGGGAAGCTGCGCGTCGGCCCCGCGCACGCCGGCGATGACGGCGCCCACGTCCTGCGGCTCGCACGCCACGAACACGAAATCCGCGCGGCCGCGCTCGCCGGTCATGCGCGCGCCCAGCCCGGCGGCCGGGACCGCGGCCAGATCGAGCTGCGTCACCACGGTGCCGCGGCCACCATCGCCCAGCCACTGCGTGAAGAAGCCTGCAAGCGTGCGCGCGTACTGGGAGCGCGTGTCCACGATCACCACCGCGCGCTTGCCGAAATGCTGCGTGCCGTGCGTGGCGGCAGCCACGGCCTGTGCCTGGTCGCTGAAGCACGCCAGGAACGTGCCCGCACCGCAGAGCGCGGGGATGCTCGGGTCGGTGGCGCCGATCACCACGAACGGCTTGCCCGCCTTCGTGAAGGCCGGCACGGCGGCGAGCGCGGGGTCGGTGTCGGTGAAGCCGAGGCCAAGCGTGGCGGTGGGCGCCGCCGCGGCGCAGATGCTGGCAGCGCGCGCGTTGTCGCTCCTGGTGTCCAGGCGGTGGAGCGTCAGCCGACCGGCGGTCACTTCGTCCTGCAGCGCGAGCGCGGCGCCAAGGCCGGCCGGAGCGCCGAGCGGCGACTGATCGCCGTGCTCGGCCACCACCAGGGCGAACTCCGCGCGCGGCGCTTCGATGTTCCGCATCACCAGGCACGCCCCGAGGGCGAGCACCAGCGGAATGAGGAGCGAGCAGATCCCAAGCACAACGGCGGGCGAGCGAAGGCGGCGGTCCATGGGCGGGATCGTAGAAGCGGCAGGGGCGATGCCTGGAAGCCGATGGCCACCGCGGGAAGCCAAGTGCACCACGCAGTTATCAGGTGCGCAATGCACTTGCGCAGTCCCGAGACCTGCGCTATCCTCTCACGTTCCGAGTTCGGGCGCGCGCGACGTTCGAAGTAGCAGATTGCGCGCCCGACCGGAGGTTTTGCGGGTGTAACTCAGTGGTAGAGTGCCACCTTGCCAAGGTGGATGTCGAGGGTTCAAGTCCCTTCACCCGCTCTCAAAGCTTGAAGCCGAAGGTCATGTGCCTTCGGCTTCTGCGCTTTTGAGAGCGGTTGATGCGTCCCGGGCTACGCCCGGTCCGTGGGCGGCTCCGCCGCCCGGGTCCTTCGGACCCGCCTGCGGCGGGTGCAAGTCCCTTCACCCGCTCTCAAGCTTGCAACCGAGGCCCAAGGCCTCGGTTGCTGCGCTTTTGAGGTCCGTGGACCGGCTCCGCCGAGCGTGATGCGGTGATGCTTCCCCCGCACGGCGCTCCGGGCCAGAGCGCCTCTCCTTCATCAAAGGTCCGACATTCCGCCATCCTCCGTGATGGCTGCCGGCCCTCGTTTTCGTTTCTATCGAAAAGCGCCCCGATACGGGCGAGCTGTCCGCTCATTCAGGAGTTCCACATGCGCCGTACCGCCCTCGCTGCGTTCACCGCCCTGCTCGTTGCCTCCGTCGGGATGCCCGTGGCGTTCGGGACGGGGACCTGCACCGAGATGCCAGGGGTGCCGATCGCGCTCGAGACCACGCCGCAGCAGCTGTCGCCGCTGGTGGCGCAGATGCGCGACTTCCCCACCCAGCTCGACCCGCGCATCTTCTGCGGCAACGCGCTGAAGCCGGCCGTGGCCGAGCGTGCCACGTCGATCGTGACGGGCCTGTTCGGCCGGCTCAAGGCGATGCTGCCCGCAACGGACTACGTGACGGGCTCCGACGGTGCCATCAGCGCAGTGCCCGTTACCTACGGCATCGGCGCGATCGAGTTGCTCGGCAGCGAGGCCGGCTACGAGTACGACGCGAAGTCCGACCTCGGCATCCACGTCTTCATCAGCGTGAACGGAAGCATCTGCACGAACGTCACCGAGGACGCCGATGGCAACGAGGTCACCGACTGCGCCGCCTGCGCCGTGACCTGCCAGATCAACCGGACGGTGAAGACATTCAACTCGCTGGTGGAACTGCAGCAGGAGCCCTCGCTGACCTCGACGGCCCCGGGCATCACCTTCGACGGGATGACGGTCGAGGTGACCTTCCACGCCTCGCGCGGTCCCAGCTATCAGGTGTTCCCCGCGCGCGGCCACTGGTCGATCACGGAGAACCGCTGGCTCAACTTCCCCATCGCGCAGACCGACCTGAGCGATGCCGCGCAGATGACCGCGGACGCCGCCCGCTGGATCGCAAAGTACAACGACCTTGCCTGCAGGTACATCGCTTCGCCGGACGGCTTCGACTGCGGTCTCTTCGGAGACCTCGACGACGAGCTCGGAACCTACCGCAACGACGGCATCGTCGCCGCCGGCGGCAACACCCGCTGTACGTCGAACCTCACGTACCGTCTCCTGCGCCGCCTGCCGAGCGTGAACATCCCCGACACCGTGGATGCGCTCGAGCAGCGCTGCAACAACCTGGCGAAGTCGCTGCGCGCCTGCATCGGAGACCTCGACTGCGACAACATGGTGTCGGGCTCAGACATCACCCTGCTGATCGCGAAATGGGGCCCTTGCGCGAATTGCCGCGAGGACATCAACGCGGACGGCGTCGTGGATTCCGCCGACCTGTCGCTGCTCCTGAACAACTGGGGCGACTGCCGCTGAGCGGATGGCCGCCTCTGGACTTCCACTCGAATCACGGATACCCCCAGGCGGCAACGCACGACAGAACTCGCTCGCCGCGGTGGCCGACCCCGATGCCGCGACGGCGACGTGGACGCGGAGCGACATGCCGTGCCTCATCGCGTGGAGCCCGATCACCGAGGGCCACCGCACTTTCACGGTGCGCCAGACCTACGCGAGGGCCCCGTACGAGCCGCCGGCTGTCGAGCTGCGAGGAATCCGGGGGAATACAAAATCGCTCGAAGAATCTCCTCCCCGGGCAAAGACTTCGGAATCAAGGCACTTGGTGGTGGTTGTGGCGTCCCGGGCTACGCCCGGTCCGTGCGCGGCTCCGCTTCAGAAAGCCTCGCACCGCGGGGCAACAAACCCACCCAGCCCCCTCACGCCGCCCTCGCCTTCCGCTTGCGCTGCGATTTGGCGTTGGTGCGCATGACGCGAATGCGCCGATGGGGCACCGCGACCGCGCCAACGGCTTCGACGGAGAGCGCCAGGCCAAGCCCGCGCAGGATCGCGACAATCGTGGAGAGGCGCGGGTTGCCCTTCGGCGAGAGCGCCCGGTACAGGCTCTCGCGCTCGATCTTGGCGCGCCGTGCCACCTCCGGCATCCCGTGCGCGGCGGCAAGATGCCGGAGCGCGACGAGCAGGACCCGCGGCTCGTCATTCTGGGCGATCGCTGCCTTGAGGTACTCGGCCGCAAGCACAGGGTCCTTGCGGAGCTCCTGCGCGACGGCGTCGTCATGGGATGTGCTAGGGGCCTTGGTCATCGCGGAGTGCTCCTTGCTCTGTAATCGTCCAGTCGAACCTGCGCCACGCGGATGTCTCGCGCCTGGCGCCGCTTGTCGCCTCCGCCCAGCAGCAGGATCAGCTCCTGCCCGACCCGGGCGCAATACACGCGGTAGCCGGGGCCATGATCGATCCGAAGCTCCAGCACGCCGTTACCGACGGGCTTGAAGTCGCCCAGGTTTCCGAGCCCGACCCTGGCGATCCGCACCAGTATCGCAGCCTTGGCTCGAGCGTCAGTGAGCGAACCGAGCCATGTCCCGAACTCGTCCGTCCCGTCAGAAGAACAGTATCGGCGGACTTCCATGCCCTTCCGTACTGTAACTTATAGATCACAGATTGTCAAGGGTGCCGTGGCGATTCGCAGCAACCCGACCCGGCCCCTCACGCCCCCACCCCTCACGGCGTCTCGGGCTCCCGGTGCGCATCCGCCGTCCTGCCGATGCGGTCTGCCGGCTGGTCGATGAATCCGCGCAGGAACGCCACCAGCGCCTGCGCGTCGGCGAAGTTCGACGCCCAGCCGAACGAGGCGCGCAGCACGTGGATCCCGTGCTGGCGGAACATCTCGTCGCGCACGTTCGAATCGCCGTCCTTCGCACATGTGTCGAGCAATGCGGCCACATCCGACGCGCTGATGCCGAAGGCGGACTCGCCGGCGCCCGGGTTGCAGAAGCAGCCACCCGTGCGGAGCGAGATGCCCGCCTTGCTCGCGAGCGCCCCCGCCGACGTCACGTCGATGACTTTCCCGTCCGGGTCGCGCAGGGTGAACGACACCGTGCCGCCGCGCGAGACCACGTCCTTCGGCCCATGCACCTTGACGAGCGGCGCCCCGTTGGAGTGGCGCAGCGTCGGCACCGTCTCGAGCAGCCATCCTGTGAGGCATTCCACGCGCGTGCGGATGGTGTCGATGCCGACCTCGTCCATCAGGCGGAGCCCGTGCGAGACCGCCGGGATGGAGAGGTAGTCGATGGTGCCGTCCTCGAACGCGGCGGTGTCGCGGCGCATGACGTGCGCGCGCGCGACCACGGACGAAACCTCCACGGTGCCGCCCGCGAACCACGGCCGGCGCATGCGGGCCAGCGATTCCTTGCGCACCAGCAGGCACCCGACGCCCGTCGGGTAGCCGAACATCTTGTAGAACGAGACGCACACGAAGTCCGGCTTCCAGCGCGAGAGGTCCAGGCGGTTGCTCGGCACGAAGGCCGCCGCATCGAGCAGCACGTCCCACCCGGCGGCGTGTGCCTGGTCGATGATCTCGAGCGGGTGCTTCACGCCCGAGAAATTGCTCTGCGCCGGGTAGGCCATCAGGCTGCGCGCGTCCGGGCGACGCTGCGCGAGCTTCTCGGCGAGCGCCTTGGCGTCGAGGCGAAGGTCATCGCCCTGGAGCGGCACGTAGTCGACCGCGGCGTGGTCGGCCTTGGCGAACTCGCCGATTCCCAGCACCGAATTGTGGTTGTCGGCGCTCAGGAGCAGCCGGCTCTCCGCCGTGAACGGGTAGCTCTCACCCACCAGGCGCAGCGCGCCGGAGGCGTTGGGCGTGAAGATCAGCTCGTATTCCTCGTGCGGCGCGCGGAAGTAGTCCAGGATGGCGTCGCGCGTGCGCTCCACCTGGTCCGTCGAAGCCTGCGAGCTCGGGTTGGCCGAGTGCGGGTTCCCGAACACGTTCTCCTGCAGGTCGCGTTCGTGCTGCGTGACCTGCCGCATGGCGTACAGGTTGCCGCCGGTGTAGTCCAGGTAGACCTGCCGCTTCTGGTCCAGCCGCGCGAAGTCGCTGGCGCGCAGGCCGTCGAGCGCCGCGGTGGACGTCCATGCCGGGAAGCGGCGGACGAAGTCCTCGTACGCAGCGGCCCGGGGAGCGATGGTCGATTCCTGCGCGCTGCCGAGGGCGCAGAGCGAGAGGAGGACGACAGCAATCGAAAGGATGCAGCGAGGAATCGGCATGGCGCGGATGGTAGTGACGGGGGTGCGCCGGGATCGATTCCGTACGCCTTGAAGAGCTGCGCCCCGCCACCGCCAGACTTCGACTTGATCTCTGCCCAGATCGCCGCTGCACGATCCGCGACGCGCGGGCTGGCCGCCTTCGTACCGGACGGAGCGGGCCGCGCAGCTGCCGCGACGGAGATTGCGGGCGACGGCGCGAGGGTGGCGCGATCTGGACCGCGCGCTCGTAGGCCTTCCTACGCCGACGAAGTCCGTCCGCCTAGCCAACCACGTGACCGGCGACCTCTTGAGCGACACTCAATCCGGGCACGGCCCCCAGTCACCCAGCACAAGTCCGAGGTCTGCACCGTCCACTGCTCCATCGTTGTTCAGGTCCGCGGCACAGTTCTGGCAGGGGCCCCAGCTGCCAAGCAGCAATCCAAGGTCAGCGCCATCGACCGTGGAATCTGCGTTGAGGTCGGCATCGCAGGCCGCACATCGGCGCCAACTGGTGAAGAACGGGTCGCCGGATGAAGACGACTGGAAGCTGCCCCCGATGAACAACGAGGTTGTGCCCGCGACCGTTGCGAGTCGGAGTGCCTGTACGGCGTCGCCCAAGGTCCCAGGCGCCTGCCAACCACTACCTTCGAAGCGTGCCAGCTTTTGCGAGAACGCGCCCCCCGCATAGATGGTCTGCGTCGATCGGAGCGACTGGCTCTCAATCGCGAACACCGGGCCATCGAGCCCAGTTCCCAGAGCACGCCACTCGGTTCCGTTCCACACGGCAATGTTTGCGGCATCGATGTCCGCTGCACGCGTGAATGAACCGCCGACTGCAAGGCGTGGGCCGTCGGCGGCCGAGACGTCGCGCAGTGCGTAGACGGTGGAAATCGATCCGGAGATTCCTGGTCCCACCACCGACCATGTGGTTCCGTCCCAGCGTGCGATGCCACGCGCTGGTACTCCACCGGCCGTGGTGAACGCGCCTCCCGCATAGAGCGCCCGGTACGTTCCCTCGCCAAAGTAGGCCAGCGCGTACACGGTACCGTCCAGACCGCTTCCGAGCGATTGCCACGACGACCCGTCCCAGCGCGCGATGTTCCGCGCCGGTTGCCCGCCCGCGGTCGTGAACTGGCCGGCGGCGATCAGGCCTGCACCCGTTTGACCATCCGATTCAATGGCGAGCACCGTGCCGTTCACGCCCGATCCAAGCGGTCGCCATGCGGCGCCGTCCCAGCGGCCGATGCCGCCGATGGAGTCGTTACCGCTCTTCGTGAAGGTGCCGCCGGCGAAGACCGAATGAACGCCGCCGATGGTGGCTCGATGCAATGCCTGCACCCTTCCGTTGAAACCCGCGCCCATCCCTGCCCATGCGGCTCCATCCCACCGTGCGATCCGGTTGACAGCAGCACTGCCGATCGTCGTGAACGCGCCACCGACGATGACTGCGCCGTACTGCGAATCCGGATCCTCGGCAACCGCCAAGACCGATGCAAGCGGCCGGCCGCCAACGAGCCATGCGGCGTCCGGGAATGACCATGCGGCGATGTTCGTTGCGGCGCCACCGTCAACCGTGCCGAAGGAGCCGCCGACGATCAACTGCTGTTCGCTCGCAGGGCTGCGGCTTGTCATGCACCGAACGCTATAAGAGGATCCAGCGACACCGGCACCCATCGGCGCCCACATTGAGCCATTCCACTGGCCGACTCCTTGGATCACTCGACCATCGCTGCTGGTCGCCCGAAACGTCCCTCCGGCGCACAGGGTGCGGCCGACACCGGTGTCCACCGAGACAAGGGAGTAAACAAAGGGCACCCCAATCGGCCCCGGCAGTCCCACACCTCGCCACGACGAGCCATTCCAGCGCGCGCAGCCAGATCCGGCAGCATTTCCAGCCGAGGTGAACCTTCCGCCCACAAAGAGCGCAGGACCGCTTCCGTCTTCATGCACTGCCAGTGCGTACACGTCACCGTTGACTCCAAATCCCGAAGCCACCGAACCCACCGACGCCCAATTTGTTCCATCCCAGCGTGCAATGCGACTTGTCGCCAATCCGCCTGCAGAAGTAAAGGATCCTCCAACGAAAAGCGACGGGCCCTTTCCTTCATCAAAGACTGACATCGCCCAACAGTTGTTGTTGATGCCAACCCCAAGAGGCGACCAGTGACCGCCGTCCCAGCGGGCGATGCATGAGGCCGGTTGTCCGCCTGCGACCAGGAACCCACCGGCCGCATAGAGCGCTGGACCCGTCCCATCGTCGAACACTTGGAGCGCCAGGATGCCGTTGTAAACCTGCTCGCCAGCTCCCAACCCGAGGGGTTGCCACGCGGTGCCGTCCCACTTGGCGATGTTGTTCACCGTGACTCCCGCAGACGTCCGCATCTGCCCTGCGGCATAGATCGCCTTGCCGGTGCCGTCATCGAATTCCGCAATCGCCAACACAGCCCCATCGTCGAAACCAGCTCCCATCGCATGCCACGCAGTGCCATCCCACGCAGCGATTCGGTTTGCCGCCACGCCGCCGATCTGCGTGAACCCGCCGCCTGCGTAGGTGATCTGTGCACCCGGAGGTCCAACCGTCAGCAGAGCGGCAAGTCCTCCGTTGGCACTTCCGATGGCCGACGCTGGAATGAGGGGGTACCAACGGTCGGCCGTGCAGTTCTGCGCTGAGGCGGCGGTTGCCAACGCAATGCTGAGGATGGCGAGCACAGAATGGAAGAAATGCTTTGTCTTCATGATGGGTGCCTCAAGGATTGCGGGCGACGCGGAAGCCGACATATCTGTCCGCATAGTCCGAATCGACATATGAGCGAGCAGATGATCGCACGTTGACTGTTCCATCGAACCACGGCCCGCCGCGAATGACGCGGTAGGAACCACTTGCGGCTCCTGATGGATTTTCCTGTGCAGCCGCGTCATACCAACTCCACCAATCGTTCACCAGTTCCCACACATTGCCGAGCATGTCATGCAAGCCGAAGGCGTTCGCATCCTTCCCTCCGACAACATGGGTTTGTCCGCCGGAATTCGACGCAAACCACGCAATTGCCGTCGCGGTGTTGTCGTCTGTCGAATTGTTATAGAAGGGCGTCTGGGTTCCTGCTCGGCACGCAAACTCCCACTCTGCTTCGGTCGCCAGACGCATGCCGGTGGCACTCAGGTATCCCCGGATGAGGTTCCAACTCACCTGCTCCACGGGACGACTCGCCCAATCAGACTGAACTTGGAAGAAGGACGGATTCGTCCCCATCTTCGCCACCCACTGCGACTGAGAGACTTCATATCGCCCGAGATAAAACGCATTAGTCAACGTCACTTGGTGAACGGGCCGCTCCCACGCGTAGCAGCCGTACTGGTTGGATCCCGTGATGCAACCCATCTGGAAGACGCCCGGCGGCACAAGCAACATCTCTATCTGCGTCCCAGTGTCACGCACGCGCCACGCGAACCCCGTTGCAGCGATGGCCGCTCGCAGCGCCGGGTCAGTCACCACCGTCGGGTCGGCCTCCGCTTCCACCAGCGTCGCCCAGCTTGGTACAGCGAACGACCGATAGGAAAACCCCCCCGTCACCGTCACCGCGCCCTTCGGCCCATTCACCACCACATCCACCGCCCCCACCGACCCTGCCGGCGTCACCGCCGTCACCTGCGTGGCGCTCACGGACACCACGTTCGTGCACGGCACGCCGCCGATGGTCACGGCCGTCGTGCCCGCCAGGTACTGGCCGGTGATGGTGATCGGCGTGCCGCCGGCGTACGGGCCCGTGTTCGGCACGATCGACGTGATCTGCTGCTGCACGTAGCTGAACGGCGTCGAGGCAAGCGTGGTGCCCGCCGCGGTGGTCACCGAGATGGACGCCTGCCCCACCGCGCCGGCGGGCGTGGTGGCCTGCACGAGCGTCGGCGTGAGCACGTTCACGTTGGTGCAGGCAACGCCGCCCACCTTGACGCTGTTGGTCGTCGAGAGGCCCGTGCCCGAGATCGAGATGACCGTGCCGCCCTGCGTTCCGCCCTGGAGCGGCGTGACCGACGTGATGGTGGCCGGGCAGAAGCCCCAGTCCGCCAGCATGATGCCGAGGTCGGCGCCGTTCACCTGGCCGTCGCCGTTGAGGTCGCTGCGGCAGGTCTGCGCGCCGGCGGGGATGGCCACGGCAAGCGTCAGCGTGGCGATCACGGCCCGGAGGGAATGCTTCATGTTCATGGTTGGTGCCTCGGAATCGGGACCGGGCATCGGGGGCCCGGTGATGTCCCGACAAGGTACCCCGCGCGGGGCGAAAGTCACACAATGCGTTCGGGAGCATTGCGGAGGGCGGAGGCGAGACCCCCGTACCGCGCTGGAAATTGGGGTTGCCCGGAGTGAAGAATCGGCGAGGGTCCCGAAGTTCACCCTTGGTGACGGGAGCGTGCCCCGGTAGCCTTTCCTCCACGGGGCCGGGTGCTCCGGGAGGCATTCACGACATGAAGAACCTGATCCAGGCGGCGGTGGTCACTCTGTTCGCAGCTTCAGCGGCGCAGGCCCAGCAGGCGGTGCAGTGGAAGGTGAGCGAGGGGGGGAATGGGCATTGGTATCAGGTTGTCGTTGTGGCTCCTGGTAGTTCGTGGATATCCGCCAACTCAGCGGCGGCTGCGCGGAACGGTTACTTGGCATCCGTGCAAAGCAGCACCGAGGCCACTTTTGTTTGGCTTCTGGCAAACGCAACGGCCGGTGCATTCACCAGTAACCCCGGCGGAAATGAAGTTGGCCCATGGCTCGGGGCAACACGCATCCTCGGAACCAATGACTGGCAGTGGACATCGGGCGAGCCGTTCGGATTTACGCAGTGGTGTTCCGGGGAGCCTAACGGTGGCAGCAGCGAGCCACACATGCACCTCATGCGGAATGGTGCCACGAGCTGCTGGAATGATCGGGAGAACAATGCGTTTGGTGTGGGGAATCCCGGTTTTGTCATCGAATGGTCCACCGACTGCAATTCTGATGGAATCGTCGACTACGGCCAGTGCCGCGATGGAACAACTGCGGATTACAACAGCAACAACACCCCGGATTGCTGCGAGCGGGGCGAGGCGTGCGTAGTCGGGAACTACCCGGTGCAGTGGCGGGTCGAAGATGGCGGGAACGGGCACTGGTATCGATTCGTCGAACTGGGTGATGCCTGCTTCGATTGGTGGTGTTCGTATGCGGCGTCCCATGGCGCTCACCCGCTCACCATCGGCAGCGCTGCCGAGCAAGCATTAGCCAGCGGAACGCTCCCAACGACATACGCGGGATTCATCGGCGGATTTCGAGATCCGGGCAGCGATGTCTTCAGCGGGTGGAAGTGGGTGACGGGCGAACCATTTCTGTATTCGGCCATTTCCTGGGCCGACGGCAACCCGGGATGCTGCGCCGATGAGGAGTACGCGCTGCTGCTGTTGCCCAACGGCATTCACGACGGACGGCTATGCGTCACGCGTACCGCATTGCTCGAATGGGATGCCGACTGTAACGCCGACGGATTCGTCGACTATGGCCAGATACTGCGGGGCCAACTCATCGACGCCAACTCGAACGGCATTCCTGACATCTGCCAGCAGCCGACCTGCGTGGATGCTGACATCTACCGCGACTTCAACGTCAACGGCGCAGACCTGGGCATCCTGCTCTCACAGTGGGGGCCCAACACGCCGCTCACGGAATCGGATCTCAACAGCGATGGGGTGGTGAACGGCGCGGATCTCGGAATCATGCTCTCGTTCTGGGGCGCTTGCCCGTGAGTCTCAAACGGAAACATCAAATGAAGAACTTGATCCAGGCGGCGGCGGTCATTCTATTCGCAGCTTCGACGGCGCAGGCGCAGAACCGCGTACTTGATCTCCAGAACGGCGGTAGGGTGAACATCCCTCACCATCCTTCTCAGAACCCCGGTGGCACGATCACTATCGAGTTCTGGATCATGATGACCCCCGGGACCACGGGATGGCCTGTCGCCAAGCGATCCGGCTCGACCGGCTCGTATTCAGTGCAAGTCTATGGATCAAGCCCAGCCGGATCGAATGGGGTGGTTGGCCCGACCTACTTCGGTTGTTCGGAGGGACCGGCGGCGGTCATCCCTCAGGGGCAGTGGGTTCACGTGGCGTATGTTTGTCAATCATCCGGCGGACGATGGTCGTACATCAACGGCGTGCTCAGCGAAACCGGGACACTCGGTGGCTGCAGCATTTACTCCACGTCGAATCCGCTGGCATTCGGTGCAGCAGTTTGCTGCTCTTCCACCCAGTTCTTCGGCCGTCTCGACAACATCCGGATCTGGTCGACGGCTAGGACCGCCACGGAGATTGCATCAAATGCACTCGTAGAGTTTTCGCCCGTTCAAGCTTCGTCGATGCCGGGGCTCATCGGCAGCTGGAACTTCAACGATGGTTCCGCAAACGACGCAGCCGGTGTGAACAACGGCCAGTTTGAGGGTGCAGCAACGACCGTGATCGATACCGGCGCTGGATCGACAGGGCGCTTTGACTGCAACGGCGACGGCGTGCTCGACGCATACCAGATCGCCCAAGGCTCATTGGTTGACCAGGACACCAACGGTATCCCTGACATCTGCGAAGCACCGACTTGCCGAAATGCCGACCTCTTCCGCAACGGCGTGATCAACGGCGCCGACCTAGGTATCCTGCTCTCGGAGTGGGGCCCTGCCAATGCCAGCACAGTCAGCGACATCAACCGTGATGGCCAGGTCAACGGCGCCGACCTCGGCTTCCTTCTCTCCAACTGGGGCCAGTGCCCGCAGTGACCATCGCCGAGGCCGGTAGCGCGATTTGCCCCTATACCGCAACCGCGCCGGCGCGAAGTTCGTACAGGTCCCTCGTCCGAACCCCCCTCCGGAGGCACCATGGCAAATCAACGGTCCGGGCCCGTCCAGCTGCCCTCGCTGCTCGAACTGCAGGCACCCACGCTGAACCACATGTCGGAGGCGCCGGGCCTGGCGGCGACGCTTGCGCGCGCGGTGCAGGCGAGCCTGGAGACGGGACAGCGCTTCCCCCACCTGCTGCTGATCGGGCCCGCCGACAGCGGCAAGCAGACCATCGCCGCCACCGTGGCCCGGGAGCTGGGGGCACCGCTCGTCTGCATCAACCCTGCCTCGCTGCAGGGGCCGGACGAACTGCATGACATCCTGATGAAGGTGCCTCGCGGGGCGGTGGTCCTGGTCGGCAACCTGGAGGGACAGTGGGCCATCAGCAGCGACCTGTGCCGCGTGGCGCAGGGCGACCGGGTGCGGAAGATGCCGACGCCGCCGTGGGCGCTTTCGGGCGAAGGCTGGAAGCGCAGGGACGCCGACGAGCCGTACTGCCAGTTCACCATCATCGCCACCACGCGCGACATCGACGCCGAGCGCTATGGATGCACCGCGTGGGCGGAATTGGTGCTCTACACGACCCGCAGCGCCAGCACGGAATCATTGCGCATCGACCGGACGCTGCGCCGCGTCGGGCTGGCGCCGGACACGGAAGCGCTCGCGAAGCTGGCCGAGTTCGCCGTGAACTCCGGGGTCCGCACGCTGCGGCTGGCGCGCTCCATCGCCCTGTGGGCCGGCGAGCGCAACGCCACCACGCTGAACGCCGAACTGGCGACGGTGGCCCTCGGCGAGCTGAGCGATCAGCTGGTGGAACCCGCACGGCTCGTGCGCCTGCGCAGCGGAAAGCCAGCGAACGGAAGGAAGTCCGCCACATCACCCACGGACGGGTGGAGCGACGATTCCGCCACCGACACCGCCTCGCGGGAGACCGGGCCGACGACCAAGCAGCTCCTCGCTGCATCCGTGCTCGTGGTGGCCATCCTGGCCTCGGCCATGTTCCTGGCGATGGGGACGTACCACCTGATCTTCGGCCGCCTGCCGAGCCCGTGAGCACGTGGCCACCCCGCCGACGGAGTCCCAAAGAGACCGGTCCCGCGGGCCGCACACGCGACCCGCGGGACCGGATTTCAAATCACACCAAGGACGGCGTCAGGCGCGACGACGGCTGCGGATTGCCAGCGCGAGAACCGCGGCAGCGGCCGCACCCGGGCCGGGGACCGCGATCGCAGTGCCCAGCGAGCCCACGTTGGCCAGCGGATCCGCGGAGAGGAATCCGACCTGCGTGCCGATCGTTCCGACGGTGCTCACCACGCCCGAATAGTTCGGGTCGATCGCACCCTGCGCATCCCAGCCCCAGAAGAAGCTGGAACCGGTGGTCGCGGCGCCGAAGCTGACCTGGTTCACGTTGACGCCGAGGTTGTTGAACAAGCAGACGCCGTCGCCGCCGGAGCTCAGGCTGACCCCGCTGCCGGAGTAGTAGCCGACCTGCACGTTGGCGAGGCCGCCCCAGAAGGTGCGGAAGGAGCCGATGCCCGCGCCGCCCGTGGATTCGATGAAGATCACCGTCTCACCGGCGCCGATCGAGGAGATGCCGCTGAGCGCGACCGCGGCGGCGAGGTTGAAGGAACCATCGTCCATCTTCCAGCCGCTGAGGCTCACGGCGGAGCTGCCGTCGTTGGTGACTTCAAACCAGTCGGGGGTTCCGCCCGTGCCGCTCGAGCTCATCACCTCGGTGATGACGATGCCGGCGTGCGCGGCGGGGACGATGACGGACGCGGCCACGAGGGCCGAGAGGAGGGAGTGACGCATTGAGATGTCTCCGAAAGTAGGGAAAGGGAAAGGAAAGGGAACCGAAGTCGATTGCCCGTGGCGCTGGGAACGCCACGCTGCCCCTGAGTCCAACCTCCGTGTGCAGGCAAATTAGACCAGCCCCGCGGGCGATGTGTTCAGAATCGATGCAGCCACTGTTGGGACATCGTTGGTTTCAATCAGCCCCACCGCGCCAGCAGGAACGCGAGATCCGCGCCGTCGACCGTGCCGTTCCCGTCCAGATCGGCGGGGCACGGCGACGCGCACGTTCCCCATGCCCCCAGGAGCTGGGCGAGGTCGATGCCGTTGACGATGCAATCGGCGTTGAGGTCGCCGATGCCGTCGCAGATGGCATTCACCTGGAAGACCGACAGCGTGCCGCTGACCTCGTTCGCCACGAGCACCAGCGGACGGCCGTTGGGCGATTGCCCGGCAGGGACGAAGCACACGCCCTCGGATCCGAGGTCGCCGGCGTTGCCGCTCGACGGAAGCGCCGCGAAGTTGCGGCTGTTCAGGTACCCCTCGAAGCTCGGCGAGGCCGGATTGTCGACGCAGAAGGCGAACAGGCCGCCGATCCGCTCCGAAACGCCGAAGACGAACTGGCGCCCCGCGACGACGCCGACGGTCACGCCCTCGGGCTCAGGGCCCTTCGATCGGCTGCGATTGTCACGCGTGTTGTTGGTGTGGCTCGCGTTGAAGTACAGCGGGTAGGTGGAGGCCGTCACCTGCTCGAGCAGGTCGCCGGAGTCCCAGACCCGACTGCCGTCGGCAGCCCAGATGGTGAAGCCGCGGCCACCATAGGACACGATGCGGTCGACGTCACCGTCGCCGTCGGTGTCGCCGAGGTCCTTGCGGATCTGCAGGCGGCCCAGCCGCGCATTGCCGCGCAGCCAGTTGCGACCGGGGAACACGTGCTTGTCGAGCGTGACCGCGGAGACCGTGGTGCCGTCGACGAAGCTGCCCCACTCGCGGGCGTCACCCTCGTTGGCGGTCGCGTAGTAATCCTGCCCGTTCGAACGGAACGCGGTGATCGCGTCCGGCATGTAGGCGCCGTCGACCGGCCATCCACGGATGGCGTTCGCGCTGTCCTGGTCGCTCGGATCGAGGCCGTTGCCGGAGAAGGTGATCATTCCGAGCACCGTCGACGCAGGCGACGGATTCGGCGTCAGGATGCCGGTGGCACGGTCGAAGGTGCCCTGCAGCTGGAAATCGTTGTCGTTCAGGACGAAGATCGTGGACGGGTCGCGCATGGCCAGGCCCTCCACCTTGTCGCCGACGGCGGCGTAGCCCACGGCGGCAAGGTCGACCTTCAGCGTCTTGCGGACAGGCACGATGCCGGCGGCGGCAAGCTCGGCCGGGGTCATGCGATCGAGCGTTCCGCCGGGACCCGTGATCGAGGCGGAGAGCGTCGAGAGGTTGGTGGCGCCGGCGAGATCGATCTCGTAGATGCGCTTCTGGCTGGACGCGCCGACGGCGCTGTCGCGCTCGACCACCAGGAAACGCCCGGGGCCGAAGGCGCAGGCATCGCCGATCTTGTCGCTGGCGCCACCCTCGAGGACGTACGCATACTCGGCAACGACCGTGCGGGTGACGGGGTTGAACTTGGCGATCCGCACCAGCCGGGAGGCCTTCGAGTTCGCGTCGTTCGCCACGTCCGGGTTGTCGAGCGGGCTCTGCATGAAGCAGAAGAGCTGGTCATCCCACACCGCAATCGCCTCGAAGCCGCGATTCTCCCGGCGCTGCGCATAGACCGCAGGGAACGCCTCGGTGCCGAGCGCGGCGCCATAGCTGTTGGCGCCGACCGGCACGAAGCGCTCGATCATGAGGCCGCTCGAGTTGAACCGGTACAGCGAAGGACGGTACTCGTCGCACATCCAGAACGAGCCGTCCGCGGTGCGCACCAGGCCCTCGAGGTCGGCACCCAGCGGGTCGAGCGCAATCGGGTTGCCGAACAGGTCGCAGGGATCCTCATCGGTGTTCGCCAGCCCAGCGGACTGCCCGAGCACGTTCGGGAGGCCCGTGAGCGGGGATCCGTCGGGCTTGCGGAGGAGGAGCTGGCCGGTGAGCGCGAGGGCGTTGGTCGCCGGGTTGTAGGTGAGCGTGCAGATGCGCGGCTGGTAGGAAGGCAGCACGAAGGGACGCTCGAGCGCCGCATCGCCGTCCACGTTCACCGGCTCGCAGTTGGGGCCGCGGTCGGGGTGCGCAAGGAACGTGATCACGCCGGTGGTTGCATCCACGGAATCGACCCAGAGGCCGCTGAAGCCGCCGAGCAGGATGTCCTGCCCCGCGGCGGTG
>Ga0209400_1001272_pt1 | contig 20603 bp, 26 predicted proteins | sample M_130807_EF_Meta_FD_187313 | JGI IMG/M metagenome (GOLD analysis project Ga0209400, IMG submission 187313) | Freshwater microbial communities from Lake Montjoie, Canada to study carbon cycling - M_130807_EF_MetaG (SPAdes) (version 2) | ecosystem: Environmental > Aquatic > Freshwater > Lake... | reverse complement strand
CTATAACCGCGGTAAACACACTCAGCATTTTTTAGAGTACACACATAGCAAATATGAAGTTGAGCAACGCCTAAAGGAAGAGCTGCCTGATTTACCCTTGGTTATTGCTAGGCCATCCATTGTTGTCGGACATACCAAGCTAGGCTGTAAGCCGTCGGGAAGTATCTTTTGGGTTTTTAGAATGGCGTTGGCACTAAAAGCATTTCCTTGTGCCTTAGATCAGAAGATTGATGTAGTTCCGGTAGATTATTGTGCCGACGCTCTTTATTTACTGTTAACTAAACCAAAACTAAATCATGACTCGTACCATATCTCAGCGGGAGAAAAGTATTCCTCAAGTTTTGCTGAAATTGTTGAAGCTATAACTAAGGCAACAGGCTTGCCCCCGCTGACGAATTATCAACAAAAATCATATGAGCAGATACTTCTCATGAAGGATCAATTTAAAACACTTCTTGGCGAATGTAATCGAAGGATTGTGGCTAAAGCAATTAAAACTTATGGAAACTTTTCAACACTTGAGCTTGCTTTTGATAATCAAAGAATGATTGAAGAGGGAATGAGTGAGCCCACTCCATTAGCAAAATACGCGGGGCTTTGTGAGCTAACTAGTAAAGATATTTTGATATCTGAGCAAATGAAGTTTGATTACAAATAACTAAGACTGCTTAATGCCCAAGAAGCAATGGCCTTTAAAAAGACACTTCATGTAGCGGTGGCGAGCGCTCCAAGGATGTGCCATCCCTGTGCCAGTCAAACCGCATGACCGACGCATTAACTACCGCACTCCTTGTGCCAGTCAAATACTTCTTCCAAATCAATCCCATACAAAGGGCATGTTGATTTTGTGAACAAATTTTTCACATGGTGGGAGAACCAGATGATTTAAAAGCAAAGCGGTCTATCGGAGGATATTTGAAAATCCTTGTGTCGGTGGTTCGATTCCGCCCCGGGCCACCAAACTCAAATAATGCTCTGCTTTGTGCGGGGCATTTTCTTTTGATCCGGTTAGATTTATGAGAAGAAATGCCATAATTTTGTGCTCTAATGCCACTCAATATGATTACTGTCGTTATTGCCTCTTACAGATACGGACACCTTGCAGCGCATTGTATTGAGTCGCTGCTGTCCCAAACTATTCCTCCCACAAGAATTTTATTTGTAGATGATGGCGGCTTTGATTGCAATCATTTGCCAATCTTATATCCTGATATTGAATACGTGCTCAGGGATGAAAATTTAGGCGTTATAGATAACTTTCAAGACATGCTATCTAGAGTAAGTACTGAGTATGTTTTATTTATAGGCGCTGATAATTGGTTACGTTCAGACGCAATTGAGCAACTATCAAATGCCAGTGCCGATATCGTTACCTATGATGTCATTGTTACAGGAGAATTAAAGGCAGATATCTTAATGCGGATGCCTATCCAAGCTTTTCCTCATCAGGGCGATTTATATTGGAGTCGTCAAGAGCGGCATCACGGATCAATGATGTATAGAACGGCTTTAGGCCAAAAAATTGGCTATAAAAAGAGATATGAAGATGGTACTCACCCTCAAGAGGATTGGAACCTTTGGGATAAGATGCTCGAACAAGGTGCTACTGTAGTCAGCCTCAAAGAGGGACTTTTATTCTATAGAAGGCATCGAGAAAATTTTTTGAAATATTCTCATGAAACTTTAAGTCCACAGAAATTAAACCCAAGTTACGCCTTAGAAGAATAGCTAGAATCTAGTATCCAAAGCCCTTGTAGACTCCGCCCCGGGCTATCAAGAATCTGAATAGCCCACTTGTTGGGCTATTTTTTTGGTTTGTTAGTATCTGGTTATGAATAAACTCATCATTTCCTTGACCCTGGCTTCGCTCTCAATTAACTCATTCGGCTTTGAGATATTTGCCCTTGGTACAAGCAACACTAACTGTAAAAATTCTGGCCAAGCCTATACGACAAAACTGAATGAGTTATTGGCCCAAGACAAAATCAATGCTACTGTAATTAATGCTGGCGTAGATGGCGATCGACCCACTTTTATGATGACAAGATTAGAGCAGGGTTTAAAAGCGAATCCCAATACAAAGATAGTTATTTTTGAGCCAGGCCCAAACGAGAGAAACCCAAGATTTAACCTTGGCCCCTCAGAGGAGATTTTGGCTTATCTTCAAAAACAGAATATGCCCACGATTTACGTTTCGCACGTTTGGATTCAAAGCAATGAAGAGGCTCAGGTGTTGGCAAATAAGTATGGCGCTTATTATTACGGGCATTGGAATAAAAACATTCCAACTGATGGCGAACACAGACTGTTTGATATGCCAGGAGGTGGTGGAGGTCATATGACAGTCCTGGGCTGTCAAAAATGGGCTCAATATATGCTTCCAATGATTAAACAAGTAATTAATGAGAAAAATCTTAAATAGGATCAAGCATGCTCAGCCTTGGTCGATTCCGCCCCACACATTCTTGCTTTGCTTAAGATTGTGGGACAGAATATAATATGGTCTTACCCAATTCAACAATAAGCAAGCACTAAAGACCCTACTAGTTTTTTTAAATATATGAGCACTGTAAAACAAGTTATTGAACAAAAAGCTAACACCATTTTTTCTGTACGATCATCTGACACCGTAGAAAACGTCTTAACGCTTATGCGCGATCATCGAGTAAGGGCCATTTTGGTTGTCGATGATGGAGCTTTAGTAGGGATTGTTTCGCAAGGAGACTGCGCTATAAAAGTGTTGTTACCGCACAATAATCCAAAACAAGTGACCGTTTCAAAAATAATGACAGTGAACCCGCTCACTGTTTTGCCTTCTAATTCATTAGAAGAGTGCATGGCAATAATGGTCCATAAACATATTAGACATTTACCTGTACTAGAGAAAAATAAAGTAGTGGGAGTGATTTCTGTTGGAGACTTAGTAAAAAGTATTATTGAGGCTCAAGGTAGTCAAATTAAGTTTTTAGAGACTTATATTAATGGCCATGGTTAGCACCTACGGGTATGAATCCTGAGCTCTGGTCAACCCCGCCCGGGCTACCAATAATTACCAAAACCACCTTCGGGTGGTTTTTCTTTGGCATTACCTCTGATGAGGGATTATGAGTATTGCCTGCATTGATTCAGATACTTCTATATATTAGATCTATATGACCCAGATGATCGAATTAACTTATGTGAGCGAGACTGCCCAGGAGATGTCCTTTTTGGGCTTAATGCGCTTGCTTTATCACTCCCATTTGAGAAATACGAGCGCGGGAGTTACAGGCGCTTTGATTTTTGAAAACAATCGCTTTGGCCAAGTTATTGAGGGACCAAGGGCCCAGATTGAAGATTTATGGGAAAAAATTCAAAAAGATACTCGACATAAAAATATACACCTCGTAGAGTCAAAGCCAATTGAGCATAGAAGCTTTAGTAAGTGGACTATGGTATTTCAGGGCAGTGAAGAAGTGGTTAAAAAATTACCTGAAATAGCTGTAGCTGTAGAAGCTGTAAATTTTCCTGCTGGACACCCACTCTTGATCGCCCTGAGGAATCTGAAATAATCCATCGCTTTCATTTGGCGAGATCACAATGGCCCACTTATTGGGCTATTTTCTTTCAAGGCCTGGCAGAGTTAGGCGCCATGAGCCTTTGATTTCTTCATCTAACGGCGTCTTTTAAAAAGAGGATTATCAATAAGGATTTGCCACCACTTTGCCTATCAAATCTGGCCAGTTGGTTCGCTTAAGCATTTCTGACAATGGGGATGGCGTGTCTACTCAATTTAAGCCTCAGTTATTTGAATTACTAAGCACTACCAAACAATCTGGCATGGGTTTAGGTCTGTGGCTTTGTAAGCACATTGTCACTAGATATGGCGGCTCGATTCATTATGAAGATGCAGTTAGTGGTGGCGCCACGTTTGTATTTGAACTTCCCTCAGCCATCTAGAGCTAGATCTAAGCATCCTCAGGCCTGGTAGCAAGAATGTGAATAGTCGACTTGTTGGGCTATTTTCATTTAGCTTGGCAGGAATGCTAGTCATCTATTACGATGGGGTAGCTTACTTAAAAAATAATGAAATTTTTATGACTCGTTTCAATCGAACAATCGCCCAATGTATTTTTCTTCTAAGCAGTCTTTTTATCGCCCAGCAAGCGATAGCTTCTTTGGTAAGTGATTTACAGGATGGCCAGCATATCTTGCTGATGAGGCACGCCGATGCCCCTGGCTATGGAGATCCTGCTGGGTATCTTATTGGTCAGTGTTCTACGCAGCGTAACTTGGGTGATTACGGCAAAAAGCAGGCCAAGGCAATTGGGGCATGGTTGGCTAACCAAGAGATTCAAAAAGCAGAGGTATTTAGTAGCCCATGGTGTAGGTGCCTTGATACGGCAAATCTAATCAATAGAGGGCCCGTAAAAACTGAAGCATCCCTAGGGTCATTTTTCGATAATATGAGTCTAGAGAAGAAGCAAACTAAAGCATTGGAGACGTTCATCAAAAATGAGTTAGCCAAGCAATCTAAGGCACCACTTATTCTAGTAACGCACCATGTCAATATTCAGGCCTTCACCGGGAAAGTGGTTGGAGTAGGTGACATGGTTTTAGTGCGGGTGAATAAAAATGGAGAGTATCTTTCTCACACAATCTACCTAAGTCCTCAGCTGTAGGGCGTTAGGCAATTTTACTTGGAGGTCTTTATGAAATATTTATCTTTTACGTTTTTATTGCTCCTGTCTTTGATGGGAACTGCTTGGGCTGCTGCTGATATAGAGCCTGTTAAGTCAGATTCAGCCTGGCTTGCTGAAGCAAAGGCAAGTATTAAGTCAGAAAAATACGATCAGGCTGCCAAACAATTACAGGCGGCTAACGAAACAAGCTCAGCAGATTGGAATAATTTATTAGGTTACAGTCTTCGTAAAAAACAACCACCTGACCTGGTGGGGGCAGAAAAATATTATCAAGCTGCCTTGAAAATAGACCCTAATCATCGCGGTGCCCTTGAGTATTACGGCAAGCTTAAGTTGCTGAATAATGATTTGCCGGGAGCTGAGACACTATTGGCAAGATTAGATAAAGTCTGCACTTTTGGGTGTGAGGAATATTCTGATTTAAAAGGTGCCGTACAAAAATATAAGTCTAAAAAGTAGAGTCAGCGTATTTAGGTTTCGATGGACTGCACTACAGGCTATCAATTTATGCCAAAACTACCTTCTAGTAGTTTCTAGATAGAATGTTTGATCTGCCTAACAGGGAGTCACCCAGAATGAAAAAAGTTTTATGCAAAGCTGCTGTTCTATCTATTTGCCTTAGTTCATATTTTGGACTTGCTCATGCCGACCCTTCCACTCCTCCTTTCTATCAGGCTGTAAGCAAAATAACCCCAGATGGTAAGTTGGGGCAAGTTATTAAAAAAGAACAAATATCTACTGCAGTGCCTGGCGCTCAGGCATGGCGCATCGCATATATTTCTTCAGATGTGGGGGATAGGAAAACAATTACTACTGCTTTAGTAGTTGCTCCAACTGCAAAGGCTCCTGCGGAAGGTAGGCCTGTCATGGCATGGGCACATGGCACTACAGGAACAGCACAAAATTGCGGGCCGTCCCAGCAGGCCAATCCAGCGGTTTCTTTGAATGAATATTTTTTATTAGATGGAAATTCTTGGACTGATTACGGACTCCCAAGCCTTGAGGCTTTTATAAAAGAGGGCTATGTCGTTGTTGGTACTGACTATCAGGGACAAGGCGGCGGTGGCAAGCATCAGTACGCTGTAGCCATTACACAAGCAAAAGACACGATTGATTCAATAAGAGCGGTTGGATCTATGCAAGAAACCGGAGCGGGCAAAAAGGCAATTATTTATGGCTGGTCACAGGGTGGTGGAACTGCGATTGCAGCTGCCAGCATGCCAGACTACATCTCCAAAAAAGGCACTGCATTTGATGATATCCAGCCAGTCGGTTTTGTAGCCTTGGCTCCCTATGATGTGGCAGTAACAATGCCCGGCACTAAGCTAGATCAAGCAATATCGGAAAAAATGATTAGCGAGCTAACAACGAGTTTTTCTGACAATGTTTTCAACTTTGCGCATTTTTCAATGACTCTGTGGGGTACTCAGGCAGCATTTCCGAACCTCAAATTAACAGACCTATTTACGGATGAGGGCGCCAAAGTAATTGATAAGATTTACACCAATAAGTGTATTCATGCATCAGCTGATACCTTGAGCTATGCCTATGGTTCTGGGTATAAAAGTCTCCTAAAGCCTCAGGCACAAAATACATTGGCGTGGGCCCAAGCATTTTTGAAGGGAAGTATTAACCCCGTGAAGCCAATAGCCCCCGTAGTTATTTACTGGGGAACTAAAGATACAGTTGTGCCCCCGGTGATGGGTGAGCTCTATCAAAAGCAGATGTGCAAACTTGGCGGCAATATCAATAGAGTTCAGCTACCAGGAGAACAAACTCATTTTTCTACGCCAGGCACTGCTGCGCCCCTATATTTGCCTTGGGTGAAAGATCGCATTGTTGGAAAAGCACTAGCCAATGCTTGCCCTAAAAATTGAATGCAATAAATATGACTGATCATTTAGACCATCTTGTTTTAACTACTGCAAAAGAGGCTTGGCCAATCGTAGAGGGGCCTGTTATTCGTACCGGCGCAACTGTAAAAATTAATTCTGTTTATGTTCGTGACCCTGATCAAAATTTGATTGAGATTAGCGAGATGTTTTCCTAGTTTCTCAAGCCATAGATACGTGACTTTTCAAGAGCTACTGCTTCAGGCCTTAGTGCTAGGCTTCTTGGGTCTAGGGGCTGGGGTTTTAGGTGGGGTGATTGGTTTTGGTACTACGATCATCCTCATGCCAGCCTTGGTATATTTTTATGGACCCATTCAAGCAATTCCAGTGATTGCGCTAGTTGCTACAGTCGCAAACCTCTCACGCATTTTTTTATGGTGGGGCGTCATTAATTGGAAAGTGTGTTTTGTCTATAGCATCACTGCCATACCTGCAGTGATATTGGGCGTAAACACCTTAGTTACTCTGAATGATCGACTTGTTGAAATTACCCTTGGCTTCTTTCTCATTCTACTGATACCAGTTCGTAGATGGATGCGACAAAAGAATTTTTACCTCAAGCTATGGCAAATGAGTTTAGTGGGCGCGGGGATTGGCTATCTCACTGGCATAGTAGCGACAACTGGCGCTATTAATACGCCATTCTTCTTGGCGTTTGGTTTGAGCAAAGGCGCTTTTTTAGGTACCGAGGCCGCTAGTACCCTATCAATTTTATTTACCAAAGGCATTACTTTTCATCAGTTAGGGTTTTTGAATGCTACGGCAATGATTCAGGGCTTATTGATTGGCGGCTGCGTCTTAGTCGGCTCAATTTTTTCTAAAAAAATCGTTTTGGCCTTGCCTGAAAAGAAGTTTTTATTGCTGATGGAGCTAGTTATGCTGATCTCGGGGACATCCATTTTGGTAATGTCTTTTTAATGCAACTGTTATAAATAATTAGGCCTCATCCTAAAGTGTCAGGATATAATTTTCGAAAGCAGGAGAGTGAGGGGCGACCCTCCACCGAAGGCGCAAACTCCCATGAACGCTCAGGTATCCCACAGGAAGGTACTGCTTGTGCTTAACAGCCGTCTGGAGAGTCACTATTATGGTGCACCGAAGGAGCAAGCCCTAAGCTACGCTTAGGGTGAATCTCTCAGGTATCAAGGACAGGGGGAGCGGCATCCATCCGCATAGCGTTGCTATGTGCCTGGTGGACCGTTTTTGGGAGAGCTTTTTATGCAAAACCTTTGCAAATAACTCATTAGCAAATTTCTTGGTCTGCAGATGCGGATCTATTTCTATATTGCTTAATCGCGATACCGCTTTTGAGCGCAAACTAAATGAGGTTAATGTATGCCAAATAAATTTGTTGAAGAAGCGCCATATCACCCTGGATATGAAGATGTAGGATTGAAGGCTGGAGCATCTCCACTGACTGCAGAAATTGATGAATTTAGAAAGAGTAATGCTCGTTATTTAAACTTTGCAGATGTGATTGTTGACTTCTGCGCGTCAAAGCAGAATAAAGTACATCCAGCAAAGTGATGCAACGTAAATAAGCCGCCTACTGGTGGCTGATTTACATTTAAGTACCAGTTTTATAGGCATTCTTATAGCTCAAGATTGCCTAAAGCTAATTCATCTAGATGGCTGGTATCTGCCCAGTCATCGACTTTCCAGTTGAGGCCATCGCAACTAATCCAGTTTAGCGATGCATTTGGAACCGTTATGACTCTTTCGGCATCAAGCGCTTGATTGCTCGCCATTCGATACATCATGTCCAAGGCGCCTCCATGACTCACTATCAAAATCGTTTTACCAGTATGTTTTTCTTGAATTTCTTGAAGAGCAGTTTTGATACGATTTGCAAATTGCAAAATGCTTTCACCGCCCCGCAACTCTTGATAAATATCTCTGCTCAGGTGCGCTTGCCAAAGCGCCGGCTCTAGAAGCGGCGCCTCGCTAGTAGTTAGTCCCTGAAGGGCACCGAGATGCCGCTCCTTTAGTAAGCTGTGGCTGATAGCAGAAACCGAATATAAGTGTTCAATTGCTTGTGCAGTTTGTTTGGCTCTTTGCAAGTCACTGGTATAGAGAGCATCAAATTGAAAACGGGCGTTCTTAAGGGCTTTAGCCATCTGGTCTGCCTGAGCTAAGCCACGAGCATTCAGAGGAATATCGGTATAGCCCTGTAGGCGGCGTTCCGCATTCCAATCTGTCTCTCCGTGGCGCACTAAACAAAATCGAGTTGTAGTCATTTAGTAATCATAAGGGCTAATGATCGGTGCCATAGCTTTGCCAATACAATGACTTCTATAGATAAAGGCCGAGAGTGAATAAAGAAACCAAAGGAATGCTGATCGGTTTTATTGGCATTTTGATTTTTAGTTTGACTTTACCGGTAAGCAAGATTGCAATTCTGAGCTTTGACCCATACTTCATTGCATTTGGGAGGGCTACGCTTGCAGGTACGGTTGCTTTGGCTTATCTTCTATATAAAAAGGAAATCATGCCATCCAAGGCTGATTTTGCAAAGTTTGTAGTAATTGCTCTTGGGGTAGTTTTCGGCTTTCCAATTTTCACCACCGTTGCCATGACTGAGGGGTCCTCCTCCCATGGTGCAGTCATTTTAGGCATGATGCCCTTAGCCACTACTGTCATTGGCGTGATTCGTTTTAAAGAAAGACCCTCTTTAGGGTTTTGGCTGGTCTCTTTATTGGGCGCGGCCTTAGTCGTAGTTTATGCCTTACTGAAAAGCTCAGGCAGCTTTACTTATGTAGATGGCTTATTGGTGCTCGGCGGCATATCTGCTTGCGTAGGATATGTGGAGGGTGGCGAGTTATCAAGAAAGATGAATCCACGTTCCGTAATCTCTTGGGCGCTTGTGATTTCGCTGCCGGTCAATATTGTGATGAGCTATGTCACATTCAACACACAGTACGTTCATGCAGGCCCTATAGCCTGGACTAGCTTCCTTTATTTAAGTCTATTTTCGATGTTTATTGGCTTCTTCTTTTGGTACGAAGGGCTTGCTGTTGGTGGTATTGCACGGGTGAGCCAAGTTCAGCTACTGCAACCATTTTGCACGCTTGTAGTGGCCAGCGTTTTACTTGGTGATTCGCTCACAATCATGAATTTATTTTTCGCCTTCTTGGTGGTCTCCACTGTTGTCTTGGGAAAGAGGATGTTGGTCAAGAGAGATTAAATACTTTTTGATATACAACAAAAAAGCCCCGATATTTCGGGGCTTAGTATTTATGCAGCAACAACGGTATGTTTCTGAATTGCTCGCAAGATCTTGCTTTTCTCTTTTGGCTTGTTGCTGACCTCAAGTAGCTTGTTGAGCTGAGCAGCGTTTAAGGGCCCAAGGCGTGGTTTGCCTGTTTTGGTGAGCATGGGGTCGTTTTTTCTGTTTCTTTGGTTTTGGCCTACAGCCATGAGTTTTCCTAGATTAATGAAATGATGAATTCAAGAGAGATGCTCAAGAGATCCCCCTATCTAGGGCGCACAATAGTGATCACAGTTCAGAATAACAGCTTAAAAGTTCAGGCGCTATGATTAAGACATGATTAATCTTCCAAATGTCATCTTCTATCTAGTGATGGGCTTTCTGATGTCTGTAAGCATTACGCTTGCAACTACTTTTATACGCGTTGGTCCTAGAGTAGATTTCCTCTCAGCATGGCTCGAGGTTTGGTCAGTAGCCTATCCTGTCGCTATTGTTTGCATTTTGATTTATAGGCCATTTGCCAGCAAGATCACGGCAGCATTGCTTGAAAAAATTAATCCCGGCCAGCAATAAAAATAAGGAATACTTTGTATGAAGATCTATATTTCTGGGGTATTTTGTTTAACCCTTTTGAGCGCTTGCGCAGCTGTCTATACAGATGCATCTGATGCAAATCATGTCACTTTTTTGAATAGTAGCGCAGAGTCGATTGAGCAATTAACTCAGAAGGCGAGCGATTATTGTGCTCAATACGGTAGGGTTGCGTCTTTTAGAAAAAGCGATACACAATTGATTGCAGTTTTTGACTGTAAGTTACCGCAGAGCAAAAGTAAATAATTAGCCCGCTAAATCAGATTGATAAATTAGGCCGGCATGCTCTCTTAGCGCGTGGAATTGAATGGATTCCCAGCGTTGTTGAGCCACATCAAGCTCTGACTTATGGGAGGCGAGGAAAACAGATGCGCCTACAACGTCCTCTGCCATACGATGAATATTTTCTTGAGTAAATTTTTTCAAAGCAACAGGATCATCTGAACTCACCCAGCGGGCTAAGCTATAGCGCGCAGGCAGTAGGCGTACTTCAGCGCCATATTCAGTTTGCAGACGATGACTTACAACCTCAAATTGCAGCTGACCAAAAGCCCCCAAGAGCATTATTCCGCCAGCCATAGGACGGAAGACCTGAATAGCGCCTTCTTCGCCAAGCTGCATCAGGCCAGTTCTGAGTTGCTTGGAGCGCAAGGGGTCTGCGGATTCAACCATGCGAAAAATTTCAGGGGCAAAAAATGGCAGGCCTGTAAATTGCAGCTGCTCACCTTCAGTCAGTGTGTCACCCAAGCGCAGTAAGCCATGATTCGGTAGGCCAATAATGTCGCCCGGAAATGCCTCATCCAAAATATCACGTCTTTGCGAAAGAAAAGACAATGCATTGTTGGTGCGCACCTCTTTGTTGTTACGACAAATCTTTAATTTCATACCGCGCTGAAAATGTCCTGAACAGATGCGCAAAAATGCCACGCGGTCACGATGTGCGGGGTCCATATTGGCTTGAATCTTAAAAACTACAGCAGTGAATTTATTTTCAGCGGGACTTACTTCGCGTTGAAGTGCTTTGCGTGATCCCGGCGATGGTGCAAGCTCAACTAGCGTATTCAAGATTTCTCGCACACCAAAATTATTAATGGCTGAGCCAAAAAATACAGGGGACTGGCGGCCTGCCAAGAAGGCTTCGCGATCAAATGCAGGCATGGCCTCTTTAATTAGCGCTACTTCTGCCAAGGCGCTTTCTAAGTCAGAACCTAGGCGCTCTTTAAGCGCTGGATCATTTACGTCAACTACAGCATGTGAGTCTTCAGTAACACGATCTTCACCCGCTTTGAACATACGCATGCGCATATTGGCGATATCAATGACGCCTGCAAAAGACTTCCCCATACCTACTGGCCAGGTAAAGGGCACAACTTCGATACCCAGAGCAGTCTCAATTTCGTCCATTAACTCCATGGGTGGCTTTACTTCACGGTCCATCTTATTAATGAAAGTGACTATAGGCGTATTGCGAGCACGACAGACTTCGAGTAGGCGCAAGGTTTGTGATTCAACACCATTGGCTGCATCAATCACCATCAAGGCAGAATCTACAGCAGTTAAAACACGGTAAGTGTCTTCAGAAAAATCTTGGTGGCCCGGGGTATCGAGTAGATTGATGATGCAGTCGCGATATTCCATCTGCATCACGGAGCTTGCGACAGAGATACCGCGCTGCTTCTCAATTTCCATCCAGTCAGAGGTTGCGTGCCGACTTGCTTTGCGGGCCTTAACGCTACCAGCAATTTGGATTGCACCAGCATAAAGCAATAATTTTTCAGTGAGCGTGGTCTTGCCAGCATCTGGATGAGAGATGATGGCGAAACTGCGGCGTCTTAATACTTCTGCTGCTGGAGTGCTGGGGGTGGTATCGATGGGAATTCTGCGCTTATTAATCTAGTTTGGACGCAATTATAAGCGTGTGGACTTATTTAGAATTGCTCTTCTGGCTTTAGAAATCGCCATTGTCCTGGGGGCAGGGGCCCCAATGAAATCCGACCTATTCTGACACGCTTCAAACCAATGACCTTGAGTCCAACCAGTTCACACATTCTACGAATCTGACGCTTGCGCCCCTCGCGTAATACAAAGCGAAGTTGATCTTCATTTTGCCAACTCACCTGTGCGGGCTTGAGCGCGACTCCATCTAAAGATAGACCATGTTTAAGACGATCCAAGTCTTCAAAAGAAAGCGCGCCTTCAACGCGAACCAAGTATTCTTTTTCAATGGGACTGTTTTCACCAATCAATAATTTAGCGATTCGACCATCCTGGGTTAGTACCAGCAATCCGGTAGAGTCAATATCTAGCCTACCTGCAGGTGCCAGGCCTTTAGTGTTGAATCGGGGATTTCGGCCTTTATCAAGCGGGCTAGCAAAGTAGTTATCGGGCGTAATTAAAGAGGCGGCTGGTTGGTATTCTTGCTCATCATCGAAATGCGAGATATAGCCTACCGGCTTATTTAGAATAACGGTAATACGAGAAGCTTGCTGGACTTTGGCGCCAGATTGCAATTCAATCTTTTGATGGCGATAAGCGCGCACACCAAGCTCGTTGACCACTTCGCCATCTACGGTGACTAAGCCTTGCTCAATATAGGAGTCTGCTTCACGACGTGAACATAGCCCCAGCTCAGACAATAGTTTCGAAACGCGTACTTTATCTTCCATGCCCACATTATCGGGCAATTGTGCGAAGTAGGCGCTAAAGCGGCTTTTTAGATGGACGGGCAGTATGGATTGGGTTTGTTGTCGGGACGATTTTTAAAGCGCTTATGGACCCAATAGTATTCCGCAGGACGAAGCCGAATTTCTTTTTCAAAATATTGGTTTAAGCGAGCAGTATCTATTTTAGGATCAGACCCAGGAAAGTCTTGTAAGGGTTCTTTGATTTCACAAAGGTAGCCAGATTCATCCGCCTTTAGAGTGGTGGTCATCATACAAACATCAGCTCCAGTAATCTTGGCTAAACGAGATACTGTGGTAACGGTATTGGTTTCAATCCCAAAAAAGGGAACAAACTCAGAATCTTTTGTACCAAGGTCAATGTCTGGCGCAATGATGATGAAGTCTCCATTGAGAATTTCTCGAATGATTTGTTTCGAGTTTCCCTGCCGATCAATTGAGTTGCCGCCAAAACGATTGCGCCATTCAATAATTTTTTGGTTGAAGAATGGATTTTTCATTCGCTGAAAAAATCCTGAAGTACGAGGCCAATGATGATGTTTTGCAAGCGCACTCAAAATAATACTGCCTTCAATTCCAGTGAAATGCATATTGACTAAAATGCGAGGCCTTTTACTCGTAAGATCAACGGCAGATTTAACTTCAATCATGTCACCTAGTTGTTTTTCACTACCCAGCCAAATAATACTTTTCTCCACCAGGCTTCGACCAAGCAGGCGCCAGTGCTGCTTGGTCAAAAGATCAATTTCGCCCGCATTAAGCTCGGGGAAGCACAAGCGCAGATTTGTTTTTACTACTCGATTTCGGTCTCCCGGAATGCGTGCAGAGATATAGCCTAAGCCATATCCAATGGACACCAAAAGCTTATAGGGCAGAATGGAAAGTAGCTTAAGAAAGGCAACTACTAAATGATTAGCAAGGGATTTGAGCAAATTTGATTTACTCGGCGTCGTAACGAGTTAAGGTGTTTTTGTAACATACTTCCATCTCCTCAATTGAGCTACAGGACATTCCTAAATCTTTAACAATCCCTGTATCAAGACGGTATGCCCAGCCGTGTACTGTGAGATCTTGGCCGCGTGCCCAAGCATCTTGAACAATGGTGGTCTCGCATACATTAACGGCTTGTTCAATCACATTCAATTCACACAAACGATCTTGGCGTTTGGGTGTAGGTAACACTTCCCCCAAATAGCGTTCATGTTTTTGGTGAACGTCTTTAACGTGCCGTAACCAATTGTCAGCAAGGCCTACGCGACGATCGCTAAGTGCCGCATGTACGCCTGCACAACCATAATGACCAACTACTATGATATGTTTTACTTTCAGCAAGTCAGTGGCGAACTGAATAACAGATAAACAATTTAGGTCGGTATGAACGACAACGTTAGCCACATTGCGATGAACAAAAAGCTCGCCTGGCATCAGATCAACAATTTCATTGGCTGGTACGCGGCTATCGGCACAACCAATCCAGAGGTATTCTGGAGCCTGTTGATTTACTAAGCGTTTAAAGAAATCGGGATCTTTAGCAATCATTCCTTCAGCCCAGTCGCGATTGCTTGCAAATAGGTGATCTAGCGTTTTGGAGCTCTTCATAATCATGGTTTAAGTTTAAAGTACTTTAATGACACCCATTTGGTTAAAACAAACCCCCAACGGAATTACGTTGAATCTGCATTGCCAGCCTGGCGCAAAGATCACCAAAGTGGTGGGCTTACATGATGGCTATCTGAAGATTTCTTTACAAGCTCCCGCCTCAGAAAACAAGGCTAATGAGCTGCTATTGGCCTGGCTTTCAAAGCAGTTAAAAGTGCCCCAAAAGCAGATTCAGTTCATTTCTGGACAAAATAGCAGGCAGAAGAGGCTTGAAGTCTGGGGTTCTATTAGTCCCGAACAAATTATTCTAGCTCTTAAACCCTAAATCTTCAGAGCATCATTCCTAAAATTAAGGCCTATTTACTGAGGTAATAAACATCAAGAGCTATGTCTGCAAAAATGAAAAAGATGATGTAACGAATTTGTAAGGAGCTTGCCATCGTGAAGTCGCTATATATATTTTAATTTGTCTATAGACCCTTGTTGGACTATTTCTTACTCAAAGATACTCATATACTTAGTGATGATAGGTTTAGATACCCCGCTAGGGTTTATGTGGACATGAATCAAGGATGATCGTATGAATAGGTTTATAAAGTGGCTCTTATGCCTTGTTTTAATTGGGTTAGTGAGTATTTCTGCTTATACTTGGATCATGCTAACTTGGAGCTATGGAAGCGGCGAAAGAGCAGGGTATATACAAAAATTCTCCAATCGCGGCTATATATGCAAAACTTGGGAGGGTGAGTTGGCGATGGTTTCAATGCCTGGCACCATGTCAGAAAAATTCCTCTTTACGGTGCGTGAAGACGCTGTAGCGCAAAAAATAAATGCTAATCTAGGTAAAAAAGTAGCTCTAAAATATGAACAACACATTGGTTTACCAACAAGTTGTTTTGGAGATACTGAATATTTTGTTTCCGATATAGTCGTTTTGGATGACTGATTTGTAGGGGCAGTAAAAAATTAATGTAATACAGATTTATTTTTGTAATTTTTTGTGGTTAAAATCATGTAAGCGTAATGTGCGCTGACATCAATATCTATAAGGAGCTTCACTTGAACAAAGCCGAACTAATCGCAGCAATTGCTGACGATGCCGAGATCTCCAAAGCAAAAGCTGAATTTGCACTGAATTCTGCTATCGACACAATTATCAAAGCTGTTACTAAAGGCGACTCAGTACAACTGATCGGTTTCGGGACATTCTCATCTGGTAAGCGTGCTGCGCGTATGGGCCGCAATCCAAAAACTGGTGAGCCACTCAAAATCGCTGCCGCTAAAACTGTTAAGTTTTCAGCTGGTAAAGCATTTAAAGATTCAGTTAACAAACGTAAGAAGTAATTTCTTCCTTGTTGATAAAAAGCCCGGCACGCCGGGCTTTTTTATTTTGTGAAGAATTCACATTACTACAGGCAGTAGTTTTTAATTAACTTTGTACTAGGCGACGATGGCGATGAATGCTCATCAATATGCCTGCCCCAAACCCAAGAGTAACCAAGGCGGTGCCGCCATAGCTAATAAAGGGTAGCGGAACTCCAACAACTGGTAGTAAGCCGCTGACCATACCAATGTTCACAAACGCATAAGTAAAGAAAATGAGAGTTACAGCAGCGCCTAGTAAGCGCGTAAATAAGTTTGGCGCACTTGCTGAGATTGCTAAACCTCTTTTAATCAATGCAAAGAACAAAGCAATTAATATCAAATTGCCAAGCAAGCCAAACTCCTCCGAAAAAACTGCAAATACAAAGTCAGTATGTTTTTCTGGAATAAACTCCAAATGTGCTTGCGTCCCTTGAAACCAGCCCTTACCAAAAAATCCACCAGAGCCAATTGCAATCATCGATTGGATGGTATGAAAACCTTTTCCTAGGGGGTCGCTATTGGGGTCTAGCAAAGTACAAACACGATGCTTTTGATAGTTATGTACAAGCGGCCAGACAACATCATTCGCGCAAATCGTGTTGCCAAAAATAATAATGAGCAGAATGCCTACAATACCAATACCCACAAAAGGTAGAATCCATTTCCATGGTAAGCCGGCTAAGATGATGACGTAAAGACCGGCCGCAAAAACGAGGAGTGCAGTACCTAAATCTGGCTGACGCGCTATCAGGAAAACTGGAATAGCCAAAATAATTGCTGCTGCTGCGTAGTCCCAAGTTGTCTGAATGCCTTCACGCTTTTGGAAGTACCACGCGAGCATCAGTGGCATTGCAATTTTCATGATTTCAGATGGCTGAATCACAATACCAATGTTGAGCCAGCGACGAGCACCTTTTTTAATTAATCCAAATACAGCTACCGCAATCAATAGCGCAACACCAAAGCCATAAACCCAAACAGCGCCTGTCTCTAACCACTTAGGTGGAATGCGAGAAACGATCCACATCACTACGAATGAGAGCGCAAGATTGCGCAACTCATCAGCGATTTGTACAGGGGTATTTTGACTTGCAGATAAAAATGTAAAAAAGCCAATAGCCGCTAATCCAAGTAAAATAAGGCCTAGCTGGCGATCTAGTCCCGCGAATATGCTGAAGAAAAAACTTTTAACTTTGTTTAAGGGGCTCTTTTCCACTCGGGAATCTCCTTAGGCCATTTGCCCTCAATATAGTAGTCCAATGCCTTGCGCGCAATCGGTGCAGCCCATTGCGCACCAAAGCCTGCATTTTCAACCACCATGGCAATTACGATGGTGGGTTTATCTGCGGGGGCAAACGCAATATATAAAGCATGATCTCGTAAGAATTCTGCTGTAGAGCTGTGCTTATATTCTTTTGAATTCAAGCTAAAGACTTGGGCGGTACCAGTCTTACCTCCGGCAACATATCCCGCACCCTTAAAGGCCACTGTAGATGTTCCAGAAACGTTTACCTCAATCATCGCCTTTTTGATGAGCTCAATATTTTCTGGGTTCAGCGCGATGCGATAACTTTCTTTTGGAGTGGTTAATACCCTGTTACGAGTAAATGGATCTTCTATTGCTTTTACCAAATGAGGCTTCATCACAATGCCGTTATTCGCTACATTTGCCATTGCGTGTGCCAATTGCAAAATAGTGAAGGCGTTATAACCTTGGCCAATGCCTAAAGAAATCGTTTCACCTTCGTACCATTTTTGCTGCTCAGGCTTCTTGAAGGTATTTTTTTTCCATTCGGTTGATGGCAATACACCTCTAGATTCACCTTGTAAATCAATTCCAGTGATTTGACCAAAGCCCAATGGCTTCATGAAGTCATGCATCATATTGACGCCCATATCGCGAGCAAGAAGGTAGTAATACGTATCACAAGATTCAACAATTGACTTTTGCATATCAACGATGCCGTGACCACCTTTCTTATCATCGCGGAAGGTGTGATTACCAAAATCAAAAAAGCCTGGATCAGAAATGGTTTGTGAAGGCGTACGCTTTTGAGTCTCCAAAGCAGCTAGTGCCATAAAAGGCTTATAGGTTGATCCTGGAGGATAAATACCTTTGAGTGGACGGTTATAGAGCGGTTTCTGGGGAGAGTCGTTAAGCTCTTTCCATGTTATCGAGTCAATGCCTTCAACGAAATCATTGGGATTGAAGTTAGGTTTGGAGACAAATGCCAAGATATCCCCAGTTTCAGGTTCTATCGCAACAAAGGCGCCACGGAAATTGCCATAGAGTTGCTCTACTAAGTACTGTAATTTGATATCAACAGAGAGCACAACATTTTTACCGGGTACTGAGGGCGAGCTAGAAAGTGTCCTTACAGGTTTTCCACCGGCAGTGATTTCTACTTGATCATATCCAGGCACACCCCGCAGAACAGTTTCGTAGCTTTGCTCTAAACCAATCTTGCCAACGTATTGAATGCCCGATAAAAAAGAAGCTTGCAATGCATCTGGGTCATCAACTTTAGCCCCATCGATTTCAGCTTGCATGCGCTCCTTATCCTTTTGGGAAACCCGACCAATATAGCCAATCAGATGAGAGCCTAACTCGTTATAGGGATACTCTCGAAAGCTTCTGGCGCGGATCTCTACCCCTGGAAAGCGATATCGATTCGCCATAAAGCGTGCAGTTTCGGCCTCATTGAGCATGGAGCGCAAAGGAAATGTACCCATATTCCGGGAGTCTTCCAGGTAGCGTTTGAAATTACGCCGATCCTTGGGCGAAATATCCACAATTTCAGAAAGCTCGTTAATCAGTTGGTCAACATTGCCCTTAAGCTGTTCAGCGTTGACATCCAGGGTGAGTGCCGAGTAGTTTCGGCCAATTACGATACCGTTGCGATCAATAAGCAGGCCGCGATTGGCTGGGGCAGGCACTAGAGCGATACGATTACTTTCGGCTAGCAAAGCATACTTGCCGTGGCTAAAAAGCTGGAGCCATACCAAGCGAGTGACTAAAAGCAAAAAGCAAAATGTGACGAACAAAGTCGCAATATGGATGCGCTCTTGAAATGAGTCGAGGTTTGGTTTTTTAAAAGAAACCATACAGCTTCTTAGAGCGGCCGATTAGGGTCGACGTCAATGGGACGACGTTGAGGCGCCAACAATATGCGGGTTGCTAGTGGCCAAAGCATTGCCTCAATAATGGCTTGAATAGTGCCCGTTAAAGCCCACCAATAAATATCTCCAGTGAGTAACCAGTGCGCTAAGACTGGAAATAAAGAAACTATCAAAAAGATCGGCAGTAAATGGAGTGCTTGCGATAGAGCGGTCAGCGCCTCAATCCGCCTATGCCAAGAGATAGCTATATATGCCACCAGTGCATAGCTAAAGGCGTGCAGACCTAAAAGATCAGAGTTGTGGACATCTATTAACACCCCTAAGCTGAATGCCCATATCACCCCAACGTAACGATGTTGATGAATATTCCAAAACACAATACAAAGAATGAGCCAGTCCGGCACCCATCCATAGTTGCCAATGGGCAAAAGATTTAATAGCAGCGCACAAAACAAGCTGAAATAAATGAAAGCTGGATTGACCGGACGTAATATATAGCCGCTTTGGAAATCAATCATTGCATTCCTCGCGCACGAGTTTGGCGACGGCCAGGAGTATTGGAGGTTGCCGGACCAGTGCTTGATGTATTGTTGATCGTTGGTGCTTTGGCATCGAATTGCGGATCGTATAAAAAAGCTAAGGCTTGGCGATAGCGATTCACTGCGGCCACTGGAACACAAAATACATTAGATGAGTTTTTATCTGCATTGCGTTCAATTTTGCTAATGACTGCAACAGCAAATCCTGGTGGATAGACGCCATCGATTCCGGAGGTTAGCAAAATATCACCAACCTCTAGATCGCTGGCGACGGGCAAATAGCGTAATTCCAGCGGGTTACCACGTCCCGCCCCAAAAACAGCAGCACGCAAGCCATTGCGGGCGACTTGCACGGGTACAGCAAAGTCTCTATCTTCCAGCAAAGAGACCTCAGCAGAGCGCTCATAGAGGCGAACTACTTGGCCAAGTATGCCGGAATCATTGGCAATGGGATTGCCAAGCTTTAAGCCATCATTGCTTCCACGGTTGATCACAATGCGCTGTGAAATTGGATTGGGCGGATTAAACAGAATTTCTACGGGCAGAGTTTTGAAAGGTACTTGTTTTTGTAGTGCCATCAATTCGCGTAAATTTTGATTTTCTATCATCAAGAACTCGGATTGATTGGCAAGCAATGAGAGTTCTGCTTGGCGCACTTTCATTACCTGATTTTCTTGATCAAGCGTCGAGCGCGTGGTGAAATATTCTGAAACCGTTTCGAAAGTATTACGGGGCACCATCATGACATATTCAAGCGGGCGCAAAAGCCAGTTCACATTATTGCGAATGGGATCGAGTGTCTTAAAACGAAAATCAATCAGCATCAGAGCGATGCTGATTGACAGACAGACAATCAGTTTAAGTAAGGCCGGAATGCCCTGTCTGAAAAGTGGTGGAGCGCTATGTTGCAATTCCCTGATCGACGT
>Ga0209400_1001271_pt1 | contig 20604 bp, 19 predicted proteins | sample M_130807_EF_Meta_FD_187313 | JGI IMG/M metagenome (GOLD analysis project Ga0209400, IMG submission 187313) | Freshwater microbial communities from Lake Montjoie, Canada to study carbon cycling - M_130807_EF_MetaG (SPAdes) (version 2) | ecosystem: Environmental > Aquatic > Freshwater > Lake... | reverse complement strand
TTTTTTTGAAATTTTCATATAGTATTTTTTAAAATTAAATTTTATCTAAAAATCACTATTAGTATCATAATCTTTTAGAATATAACTACTTCTAAATTGTACAAATTTTACTTTAGAAAAATTTCTTTTAATAATTTTTTTTGCTCCAACATCACCATTCATAGATAATAATTTTTTTTTAAATAAATAACTAAAAAGAACTGGGTTGCCGATTTTTTTTTTGTACATTGGGAGAAAAATAATTTTATTCTTTAATTTGATTGCTTTGCTAAACATAGTCTTATAAAAATTAAACTTTATATGTGGCATATCAGCTAAAACTATAAAAAAAAATTTTGTTTTTTTTGGTAGCTTTTTAATACCTGAAACTATACTTGTTGAAATTCCACACTTATAATCTGCATTATAAATAAAAATAATTTTTTTTTTATTTTTAATTTTTTTTTTAATTATATTAGCATCTTTACCACATACAAAAATAATCTTTTTTACAATGGATTTTTGTAAATTTTCTAAAGAGTGCAGAAAAAGTTCTTTTTTTTTATAAATTTTTAGAAGTTTATTCTCACCTAAAAATCTTGATGATTTTCCAGCTGCTAAAAAAATAGCTGAAATCATTTTCTATAGATTTGCGAAACAATTTGTGAAATAATCGATAAAGCTATTTCTGGGGCTGAGCGACCGCCTAGATTTAGTCCTATCGGTCCAAATATTTTTTTGAGTTCTTCTTCTTTGAATCCATTATCTTTTAATCTTTGCAATCTATTTTCATGAGTTTTTTTGCTTCCTAGAGCGCCAATGTAAAAACAATTATTTATTAGCGCATTTTGTATTGCAAAATCGTCAATTTTAGGATCATGAGTTAAAGCAACTAAAGCATCGTCGTGCTTTATTTGTTGTCTTTGAAAAAAATTTTTAGGCCATTCATTAATAATCTTAGTGCCTGGAAAACGTATCTCTGAAGCAAAAAAACCTCTTGGATCAATTATAAAAATTTCAAATTTTAGAAATCTACTAATCTTAATAATTTCTTGAGCAATATGAACAGCACCAATAATATAAATTTTAGTTGGTTGATAATAATTTTCGATAAATAGTGGAGTATTATCAATTGTTTGATTTAATCTTCTTTCAAATGAATCAACAATTGCACTTTTAAATTCTTTAATTTCATTATCCAACTCTCTTTCTTTAACAAATAAATAACTTTTTGTATTTTCTAAATTAGTTATAACAGAAAAATTTATTTTATTTTTTTTAAGTTCTAAAATTTTATTAATTATACTTTTATTCATTACTCAATTTTTTCTAAATAAACACTTAATTCACCACCGCAAGCTAGTCCTACATCCCAAGCATCTTGATTTGATACTTTAAAATCTAAATTTTTATTTTTGCTATTACTTTTTATTAAATTTAAACATTCTCTAATCACAGCTGACTCAACGCACCCTCCTGATACAGATCCGAAAAAATTTCCATCGCCTCTAACAATCATTCTACTGCCGGTTGATCTTGGACTAGAACCCCAAGTTTTAATAACTGTAGCCAAAATAACTTGATGATTATCATTAATCCATTTTTGGCTTTCCTCAAAAACACCCTCATCTAAAGAATTAAACATAATAATATATTATTTTATAAATATTTAGATTAATTATAATTTAGCTAAAGCAAATAGTTAAAGATAAAAGTACTATTTTTTATAAAAATTAGGAAGTAATTATTAAATAAAAATTTTAATGACTAAATCTATACAAATTGAGAGTTTTGGCGGTCCAGAAGTTTTGAAGTTAAAAGAAATAAATTTACCTAAATTAAATCCAAATGAAGTTTTGATAAAAAATAAATCAATAGGTTTAAATTTTATTGATACATATCATCGATCTGGCATTTATCCTATTCCATTGCCAAGTGGCATAGGTTTAGAAGCGGCTGGAATTATAGAGGATATTGGAAAAAATGTTAATTTATTTAAAATTGGAGATAAAGTTACCCATGCATCGATGCCCATAGGCGCTTATTCGGAACAACAAATACTTCCTCAAGAAAAATTAGTTAAAGTTCCTAATGAAATTTCTTTTGAGATTGCGTCAGCAATAACTCTTAAAGGAATGACTTGTGAGTATTTATTGCATAGAGCTTATTCGGTTAAAAAAAGTGATACAATATTATTTCATGCTGCCGCCGGAGGTCTTGGACAAATATTTTGCCAGTGGGCGAGAACTATCGGATGTACGATAATTGGGACAGTTGGTTCCGAAGAAAAAATAAAAATAGCAAAAGAAAATGGGGTCAATCATGTGATAAATTACTCTAAAGAAGATTTTTCAAAAAAAGTTTTAGAAATTACTAATGGTAAAGGTGTTGACGTAGTTTATGATGGAGTTGGAAAAAAAACTTTTGAGGGATCGCTTACATGCATAAAATTAAGAGGTATGTTTATAACTTTTGGAAACGCCTCAGGACCAATAAAAAATATTGATGTCAAAAAACATATGGCCCCAAAAGCAATATTTATTACAAGACCATCTGTATTACCTTATACGGCAACTAGGGAAGAATTAGAACTTTCAGCAGAAACTGTTTTTTCTACAATAAAAAATAATAAAATTAATATTAATATTTTTAAAAAATACCAACTATCTGAAGCAAGAAAAGCACATGAAGAATTAGAATCAAGAATCTTGACGGGACCTTCAGTATTAATTCCTTAAAACTAATAAGACTTGATCTTTGATAATTTTATTGCACAAAAGAAACAGACCATTGAAAATCCTATTTTATTAAAAAGATCTCCAAAATTATATACCAATTCACGCATTAACATTGTTTCAGGGTTATAATCATAAAAGGTAATTAGCAAGCCGAGTGGGTATATAGCCCAGCCATAAGTCACAAATTTATTTAAAATATTTATACATTTTAAAAGATCATTCTTATTAGAATTGTTAATTTTTTCTACTTCTTTGGGTAAATAACTATTATAAATCCACAAAATTAGTAACCAACATGAAAAACCACATGCAAACATAAGTAAAGTAAAATTAAAATCAAAAGTTTTTTTACCGAAACTAGATTCGGAAAAGTAACCAAAAATAATCATCATAAAATTTAATGATAAAACTGTTAACATTGTTTTTTTATGAGTTTTGCTCATTCCGGATAAAACAAAAAAAATAGAAAGCATTATGGGTGTAGCAACTAACCAAGTTATGTATCTAAATTCAGTTGGAAAACGATAATTTTTTAATAAAAGAGCATCTAAAGTAAAAAAAGAATGCATTTTATAGTACTCTATTACAGCAAGAATAGTGGTTAAAAAGGCTAAGCTAGAAATAACTTTATATTTATCAGATAATTTATATCTTTCTAACAAAAAATAAAAACTTGCTGCTATCATGCATATAAAAGTAAACTCAAAAGTATATATGGTAACTAAGATTAAAGTTTTCATTTTTCATCCCTTTCATCATCAAATGTGTTAACGCTTGTAAAAATCATAACTAAAGCACTTATAATCATTAAAAATATAATAATTGCAGTTAATATATCTTTTGGAAAAATAATTGCAGCAATTGCTAATATTAAAAAACCAATTGGTGCTACATTTATAAGTTTCATATAAATTTTATATAATTAAAAAATCAAAATCGCAACCTTTATCTGCCTGTAATACAGATTGATAATATAACTTTTGATATCCTCTTTTGAAGTCTATTCTTTTAATAATATTTTTTTTTAATCTTTTGTTTAATTCATTTTTAGAAATCAAAATATTTAAAGTTTTATTTTTAACACTCAACTTAATTAAATCGCCAGTCTTAACTGCTGCAAATGGTCCGTTAACTGCTGCTTCAGGTGAAACGTGCAAAATAACTGTTCCAAATGCTGTGCCACTCATTCTTCCATCAGATATTCTAATCATATCTTTAACGCCTTTTTTTAATAATTTTTTTGGTATGGGTAAATAACCCGCTTCTGGCATTGCATAAATAGTCTTTGGACCAATGTTCTTAAGAACTAAGATATCATTTTTTGATATTTTTAACTTAGGATCATCAATTCTTTTTGACATTTTTTTAATATCATCAAAAACAAATGCTTTGCTTGTAACTTCGAATAAAGATTTGTCTGCTGCTGATCTTTTAAGAATTGCACCGTTTGGACAAATATTTCCAAATAAAGCAATAAGGCCTCCTTGTTTTTCGAATGGATTATTTCTTGTTCGAATTATTTCTGTGTCATGAAAAGATTTAGAATTATCTTTAATTAGTTTTGATAAAGATTTGCCCTCTATATTAATGCAGTTTTTATTTAATAATGGACTTAATTCTTTTAACAATGATTTCATGCCGCCTGCATAATAAAAATCTTCCATATAATTTGCTCCGGTAGGTTTTAAATTTACTAGAACTGGTACTTTGTCGCTTATTTTATTAAATTTCTTTAAATCTACTTTAATACCCAATCTTCCTGCTATTGCTGTTAAATGAATTAAGGCATTTGTCGAACCTCCTAATGCTAATAAAGTTACAAGACCGTTGTAAATATCATCTTCAGTAATTTTTTTAATTTTATTTATTTTTTTTAAAGCTATCTTCGATGCTATAACTCCTGTTTCTTCACACAACTTCAGTCTTTCTGCAAAAACAGCTGGAACACAAGATGCATCAGTTAAGCAAAGACCCATAGTTTCAATTATACATGCCATCGTACTAGCTGTTCCCATTACGGCACATGTGCCTGTCGTGGCTGCAAGTTTATTTTCTACATTTAAAATTTTTTTTTTAGTAACCTCACCAGATCTAAATTTTGACCAATACCTTCTACAATCTGTACAAGCCCCTAATCTTTCATTTTCAAATTTATTTGTAATCATTGGGCCTGCTGGCATAACTAAAAAAGGTTTTCCTGCTGAAATAGCACCCATAATCATTGCGGGCAAAGTTTTATCACAACCTCCAAGTAATATAACAACATCAACGGGTTGTGCTCTTATCATTTCCTCAACGTCCATTGACATTAAATTTCTAAACATCATGCTTGTTGGGTATAAATAAACTTCACCTAAAGATATAACTGGAAAATCTACTGCCAAACATCCTTCAGACTCTATTCCTCTTTTAAGAGCGGTAATCATTTCAGGAAAATGTCTATGACAACTATTAAGTCCGCTAGTTGTGTTAACGATTCCAACTATAGGTTTTTTTAAAGTTTTGTTAGTATAGCCCATTGATTTGGCAAATGATCTTCTAAGATAAGATGAAAATTCAAGATCTCCATAATTTGTAAGATTATTGTCAATTCCTGAAGAATGTATTTTTTTTCTCATAAATTAAAATAATTTAAATTTAGTATATTTGGGAACTAAATAGTCTAAAATTCCTAATGAACCACCCTCTCTTCCAAAACCAGATTCTTTTACGCCACCAAAAGGAATTTCTGCAGATGCTAGTAGCATGTCATTAACCCCCACCATTCCCACTTCTAATTTTTCTGAAGCGAGGTGGGCATATTTTAATGATGAAGTAAAAACATACCCTGCAAGCCCAAAATTTGTATTATTAGCTTTTAAAATTGCCTCATCAAAATCATGAAATTTTATTATTGGTGCCACAGGCCCAAAAGGTTCTAATTTCATTATATTAGCGTTGTCTGGAACATCATTTAAAACTGTAGGCTCATAAAAATAACCTTTATTAAATAATTTACTTCGTCTTCCTCCTGTTAATACCATTGCACCTTTTGACTTAGCATCATTAACAAGATTATCTACATGTTCTATTCCTCTAAGATTTGCCATAGGACCCATATTAACTTCATTATCTAAGCCATTGCCTAGTTTTATTTTCTTTGTAATTTCTACAAATTTTTCACAGTATTGATCATAAATTTTATCTTGAACAATAAATCTTGTTGGCGAAATACAAACTTGTCCAGCGTTTCTAAATTTTGTATTAGATGACATTATTGCAGCTTCATTTACGTTACAGTCAGAAAAAACAATAACTGGGGCATGCCCACCCAGTTCCATTGAAATTTTTTTTACTCCTTCTGCGGCCATTTTTAAAATTTCTTTACCAACCTCAACAGAGCCAGTTAATGAGACTTTTTTTACAATTGGTGAGTTTATTAAATACTTAGAAATAAAAGATGATTTGCCAGTGACTAAATTTACTACTCCATTTGGAATACCGGCGTCTTTACACGCTTGAATCATAAGCATACAAGTTCCCGGTGTCTCACTTGCAGGTTTAATAATTATACTACAACCAGCCGATATTGCTGCAGCAACTTTCCTGGAAGGTAATAATATTGGAAAATTCCAAGCGCTGAAAGCAGCTACCACACCAACAGGTTCATATCTAACCTGCAATCTATTATTTTGATTTCTTGCCTCAATAATTTGTCCATAAATTCTTTTTGTTTCTTCTGAATACCATTCAAATTGATCCGCCGAAGCTAGAGTTTCACCTTTTGCTTCAACTAAAGGTTTCCCTGTTTCAAGAGTCATAGTTTTAGCTATTTCATCACATCTATCGCGAATTATATCTGCAATTTTTCTTATAATTTTTGATCTCTCCCAAGGTGATGTTTCTTTCCATTTTAGAATTGATTTAGCAGAGGCTTCTAAAGCAAGGTCTAAATCATCCTTAGTTGACAAAGGAATGGTTCCTAAAATCTCCTCATTAAATGGGTTTATTACTTCAATTTTATCTTTTGAAGCACTGTTCCACACGCCATTAATAAAATTTCCGAATTTATTATACATTTAAAATAATTAAATATTTTGTTGAAAATATTTTTTTTGAACTTCTTTGCACCAATTACCAACATTCCATGAACCATAAGCACCCATTCCTGCGGCCTTATGATTTCCACTATAAACGGGAATATGAATAATCGACAAACCTTTATGCTTATATGCTTTTTCTAAAGTTAATTTTAATTCACTAACAGAATAACCTCCAAAAAAACCTTTAACTCCTTTTACTGAATTAGCCATTGAAACATAATCAACTTCAACACTATCATTAGTTTTAAATTCATTATTATACTGAGCGTATTGGAGTCCAGTAATTGCAGCCATTCTTCTATTGTCAAAAATTAAGACCATTCCATTTAATTTAAAATTTACAGCATCAATTAAAACTTGGGGGTTCATCATAAAAGAACCATCACCAACAAAGCTAACTGGATAAGATTTTTTATCTGAAATCGCTGAAGCCAAGATTGCGCTGGGTGAAAAACCCATATATGAAGCCCCAGTTTCTGTAAAAGTTTGATATGGAGTTTCATCTTCAGCTATTTGAAAACCATTAGCCTGCACATCTCCTGCATCAAAAAACTTTATTGCATTTTTTTTTTTAGCAAAATCACAGGCAACTTTGATTGCCACTGGTTGCGTTAAAATATTTCGATTAAAGGTAACGTCTCTTAAAGTTTCTTGGTGATAAACTTTTCTTTTAAATTCTAACCATTCGTTTTTTTTATTATTACATTTTTTTAACCACTCAATTTTTTTTTTTGATGGCTTGTAATAATTTTTTTTTAAAAAATTATTAATTTGATTAAGTATAATGCCTATATCGCCATTTAGTCCTAGAGTATTACTGTAATGCAACATATCAGCTAGATCTGCGTTTATGTTTACTACTTGAATAACCTTAGGATAACCAATTCCTGAACAGTCAGACTGACATACTGATCTAGATCCTATTGAGATAAGTAATTCAGCATTATTCATAGCAAAATTTCCGCTTATTGTTCCTTTACTTCCACCAACATGCATGTTATTTTTATGATTATCCGGAAGCACTCCAAGACTACCAGGTGATAAAACTACTGGTGCACATAAAATTTCAGAAAATATTTTTATCTCACTACTATAATTTCTCGATCCACCCCCACATTTAATGATTATTTTGTTATATCTAGAAATTATTTTATTAAAATCTTTAATTTTTTTATCATCAATTAAATTATCTAAAGTAATTTTATTCTTAGAGGGTAACGTTAATAAATTTAAATTATTTATTATTTTTGGCTGGGTATTAATTGGAAGTAGAAAATAAAATGGTCCTGACTTATAAGGATGATGTGTTTTTAAATAACCTCTTCTTAAGCCATCACGTAATGATTCTGGAGTGTGAAAAACATAAGACTCTGACATCAAAGCAGTTAATTTTCCATATAGATCTTGTTCATTTTTTGGAATTTGTTGCATGTTGTAACCTTCACCATAAGTAGTCTCATCGCCGTAAATATGATAAACGCCAATTCCGTTTGATGCTGCTGATAATGATCCAGCCATTGCTTGTAAAGCACCTGGACCAATAGACGTAACAACTGCTGGGATTTCATTATATTGCCAACTTAAAGTAGTTGCAGCATGTGACATCTCAACTTCATTTCTAAAATTGAAAGTTTTTGTAACACCATATTTATCATAAATCCTCAATATTTCCCCAAAATCAGTAGAACCATGACCAAAAATTACAAAATATTTTCTTACTTTTTGTTTTAACAAGCCAAGTATTAAACCTTCGGACAAAGTAATATCTATATTTTTTTTTATTAAACCCTTAGATAAACAATGATTAATATCATTATTATTTTTTGAAATAATCTTTGCTCTACTTTCAATTTCTTTTATAATCATCTTAAATTAATGAAACTTTTTGCTTTTTAACTTCTGAGACCCTTTTTTTAATTTGCAAACCAATTGTTAATATTATTAAGAATAGGAAAGCTAAACTTAAAGGTGAATTAACAAAGATTTTAAAACTTCCTCCTGATAATGCCATTGCAGTTCTGTAATTGCTTTCAATTACTTCACCAAGAACCATGCCTAAAATAATTGGAGCAAGAGGTATATTAATTCTATTAAAAAAATAGCCTAAGAAACCAATAATAAACATTACATAAACATCAAAAAAAGAATTGCGAACTGAATAAGCTCCAATTACAATCATAATTGTAATTCCAATTGCCATGTTATGAGGTTTTACGGCAAGACATTTGACAATTTGTTTTATAAATTGAACTTGCATAAAGAAGACCACTATATAAGCAACAAAGAAAACTATATAAATTGAATAAACTATCGAAGCATTCTGAACAAATAACATTGGTCCAGGATTTATTCCGTGTATAAGCAATGCACCTAGCATAATTGCAGTAGCTGGATCTCCAGGTATACCTAAAGCCAATAATGGTATCATTGCCCCTCCAGTAATGGCATTGTTAGCAGTTTCTGGCCCCACAATTCCACCAATGTTACCTTTTCCAAATTTTGCTTTTTCTATTGGATCCTTTTCTGAATTTTTTGCGTGAGTATAACCTAAAAAAGCCGCTATTGTTCCTCCTGCCCCAGGAATAATTCCAATTATAGTTCCTAATCCTGTACACCTCATAATTAAACCAAAGTATTTTTTATAAAAACTAAAGTCAGGGAAATTTGTCTTCAATTTACTAGTATTTATATTAAAGTTTTTTTTATCTTCTTTATTAATTCTGGCAATAAACACTTCAAAAATATGAGGGACAGCAAATAAACCAATCATGGCTACTAATAAATTTATTCCTTGCAACATTTCTATTCGACCAAATGTAAATCTTTGCACACCCTCAATTTCATCAATTCCAACTGTCATTAACATCAACCCAAATATTCCAGCTGCTAAACCTCTAAACAAAGCATTATCAGCTAGACCACAAATTGTTGAAAAACCAAAAAGTACTAATGCAAATATTTCTGATGGGCCAAATTTAATAGCGAATTTTGCTAAAAAATCTGTTAATAAAATCATCGCAGCTAAACTTAACAATCCTCCAATTGTTGAAACAATAACTGTGATACCCATTGCCAAACCTGCTTTGCCTTGTTTAGTCATAGGATAGCCATCAAATACTGTTGCCGCTGCAGATGGAGTGCCAGGTACACCTATTAAAATAGCCGAAATTGAACCCCCGCTAGCTCCTCCAATAAATACAGCGACTAAAAGAGCAATTGCATTTATTGGCCCCATACCAAAAGTAAATGGAAGCATTAATGATAAGGCCATAGAATATGTAAGTCCTGGTATTACACCAAAGATTATTCCAATAAATGATCCTAAAACTATTATAGCTAGACATTGAATAGTTGTGGTTAGTTGAAAGGCTAATAATAAATTTTCCATTAAAATAAACGAATAATTGTTCCTCTTGGTAAGTTAGAATGAAGTAAAATTATAAATACAAAATAAATAATAGAGGTAAGAAGAATTGGTAATAGATAATTAACTAACCAATTTTTTTCATGAAGCAAAAATCTCGATAATAAAAATATAAAAATAGGCGTAGACAAAACAAATCCAAACCATTCTAAAAATAGCGTATACAAAATTAAAAATAAAATTATAGAAAAAAAATTTTTAATTTCATTTTTTTTCAAACCTTGATTTAAATCTTTAGGTCGAAAACCTAAATTATATTGATACAAAAAAACTATTGATAAAATTGACATACATATTCCTAAAAAGAAGGGAATAGTTCTTGGACTATTTGCTGATAGCCCATTGGCTTTAATTGTATAAAAAGTCAAAAATATCCATATTAGAGAAAAAGCAAGTAAACTTAATCCTAAGAATAAATAAAACTTGCTTTTCCCCATTGAAATAAATTATTTTCTAAATTAATTTTTTACTTCTTTTAAACCAAGTTCAGCAGATAATTTTCCAATCATTAGATCATCAGATGCTATTTTTTTTGAAAAATCTTGAGAGTTTAAAAAATTAATTTCAAAGCCAATTTTTTCAGATGCATCTTTGTAAGCAGCACTTGCAGCATATTTTTTTGCTGCTTCCTCTAAAATTTTAACTTCATTAGCTGAAATACCTTTTTTCGCAGCTAAACCTCTCCACATGATTACATCTACATTTTTATAACCAAGCTCTTGCATTGTTGGAACATTCGGATCGGATTTAATTCTTTTAGAACTTGTAACAGCTAACATTTTTAGTTGTCCAGCTTGGTCAAAAGATCTAAATTGATTTGGCCACTGAATTGCCGCATCAATTCTTCCTGCTAATAATTCTATTGGTGCTTTTCCATCACCATAAGGTATATAATTAACTTTTACACCCATAGCATCAAAAGCTACCGCTGAAGCTAAATGTGTAAATGAGCCTTTTCCACTTATTCCAACATTAAGTTTACCAGGATTTTTTTTTGCAAAATCTACTAGTTCATTTAAAGACTTAAATCGATCAGCTTTTACTGCAAGAACTGGAACTTCTGTTAACATTCCTGCTATTGGTTCAAAAGCTTTATAATCAAAAGGAATTTGACCTCCGTGATATGTTGTGCTTATTGAGTTAGAATTAAAAACAATTTCGTAACCTGAAGCAGGTCTCGATTGCATATATTGATAACCTGTTGCACCACCAGCTCCTAATCTTGAAACTCCAACGACTGGTTGTTTTAGTTCTTTTTGCAGTCCATCAGCAATTACCTCTCCAATTGTTTTTGCAGTGCCTCCAAAAAGTATTGTCATTTCGATAGCTTTGTTTGGGAATTTTTCCTGTGCTAAAGATTTATTTTCGATATTAGAAAAAAATATTAATAACGTAATTATAAATATATTAATAATTTTATTTTTTTTTTTCATTATTTACCTCTTTTTTTTGTTTATAAAAAATTGAAAAATCAATTTAAAGATTTAACAATTTGCTCTTTTTTTTTATCCGCTAATGCCATTAGTATTTTTTCCGGCGTAGCAGGTAAAGATTTAATTCTAACTCCAATAGCATCATAAATTGCATTCATGATTGCAGGGGCTGTAGGTACCATTGCGGGTTCTCCTATGCCTTTTGCACCTAGTGGACTTAACGGATCTGGATCTTCTATTATTTTAGTTTTAATTTTAGGCACATCTAATGATGTGGGCAGAATATATTTAGCAAAACTACCTGTTGTAGTAAATCCTTTTACTAATTGATAATCTTCCATCAATGCTTGTCCAACTGCTTGGACCACTCCACCTTCTACTTGTCCTTCAACACCTTTAGGATTGATTGTCTTGCCGACATCATGGCAAGCCCAAATGCCCAATAATTGTACTTCTCCTGTTGCGATATCAACTTCTACTTCAGCTACTTGAGCGCCAAAAACATATGCTTGCCAAGGTTTGCCTGAACCATCAACAGGATCTAAGCCAGTATGATGTGAGGTGTAAGTTCCGCTCCCCACAGGAACTACACCATATTTTTTTTTACAAATTTTTACTGCATCGCTCATATTCATTTTATAATTAGTATTATTTGCCCATATTTCACCCGCATGCGCTTCAATTGTTTCTTTTTGTACATTCCACTCTTTAGCAATCTCAGTAAATAATTTATCTTTAGCAACTTTGCATGCTTCAGCAACAGCGTTGCCGATCATATATGTTTGTCTTGTTGCTCCAGCATGAGCAGCTTCCGGACTTCTTGAAGTATCATTATCACCTATAGTAATTTGCTCTGGCTTAACTCCTAACTCTTGCGCAGCTACTTGAGCTAAAACTGTTAATATTCCTTCACCAATTTCAGTTACACCAGTAACAATTTTTGCTGTTCCACCATCATCTATTTCTGCCCAAGCGCCAGCTTGATCCATGGCTGCTGTTCTTGCTATACCATACCAAGCTGCGGCCATTCCTCTTCCTCTTTTTTTATTTAAATTTAAGTTCATAATTATTTAATTCCAGAAATTTCATCAGAAGATGAAGAAAGACGTGCTCCTAATTCACAGGACAATCTATTATCATTACTATTTAAGTCTTTTCGGTTTTTTCCTCTACAGTTAGAAGGACCTTTTTCCCAACTAGATAATTTTTCTAATTCGCTTAATACTGTTTTTATACTTGCTGAATTTAGCTTTTGTTTAGTATGAGTTAGATCTCCTGCAACAAATGCATTTATTCTTCTTATTTCAAATGGATCTATGGATAATTTTTCAGCACAAATATCTAACATAGACTCCGTTGTAAACTCTGATTGAAATGCGCCAAAACTTCGAAAGGCACCACTAGGTGTATTATTAGTGTAAACTCCAATTGTATCAACTTCTAAATTATCAATTTTATAAGGTCCGCATCCTAAAATTGCTCCTTTTCTCATAACTCCTTCCGTCGAACATCCGTATGCACCTCCATCGCAAATCATTTTTAGTTTAACCGCCTGAATTTTACCATTTTTACTAATTCCAATTTTATAATTTGTTCTACTTGGATGTCTTTTAGCAGTAGAAATAATATCTTCTTCTCTAGTCATTACATATCTAACTGGTAATCTAGTTTTCATCGCACATAAAGCTAGCATACCTTGATAAATCATATCTTCTTTACCGCCAAAACCACCTCCTACAGGCGACATAATAAATCTTACTTTATGAATAGGAAGTTTCATAATTTTAGACATCATATGTCTATGATGTGTAATATTTTGACTTGGAGAAATAATTACTAATACACCATCTGGATCGACATAACTTAATCCAGCCATAGGTTCAAGATAAGCATGTTCGACTTGCTGTGTTGTAAAATTTTCCTCAACAATTAAATCAGAATTTGCAAACCCTTTTTCTATATTCCCCTTTCTAATTGGTATATGTTTTACTAAATTAGTTTTATATTCTTCATGAATTAAAATTTTATCTTTTAAAGCTTCCTCTGGATCAAATAAGGCTGGCAAATCTTTATAAGAAATTTCAATTTTGCTTATAGCCTCGCGCGCAGCTTCCAATGTTGTCGCTGCTACAGCTGCAATTGCTTCACCAACGTATCTTACTTTACCTCTTGCTAAAACAGGCTGATCTTCAATAAAGACTCCAAAGTTATCTATACCTGGAATGTCATTGCATGTAACAATAGTTTCAACTCCAGTAACAGCCAAAGCTTTTGTTAGATTAAGGTTTTCAATCTTAGCATGCGGACGACTGCTTCTAAAAACTTGCATATGAAGCATATTTGGCATTTTCATATCAGCAGCATATTTTAGACGACCAGTAACTTTGCTAGGAGCGTCTATTCTCTTAACATTTGCTCCTAAATATGATTTTTCTGGTTTTTCATAATTTTCAAAAAAACTCTCATTTAATTTTCCAGAAATAACATCTCTAGCAATTTCAACAGCCTCAAAAATTTTTTGGTAACCAGTGCATCTACATATATTCCCTCCCATTTCTTCTTTAATTTCTTCTATATTCGCTTTGGGATTTGTTCTTAATATCGAGGTAGCTGCCATAACCATTCCTGGAATACAAAAACCGCACTGACTAGCGCCTTGAGAGAAGAAAGCTTTTTGTATAATAGATAAATTGTCCGGAGAACCTTGTTTTTCGATTGTTTCAATTTTCATACCATTAACTTTAGCTACGGGCATTAAACAACTTTTAACCAATTTTCCGTTAACAAAGACGGAACAAGTACCACATTCGCCAGCACCACAACCTTCTTTAGTTCCTGTAAGATCTAAATCCTCTCTTAAAAAATCTAATAAACGATAGTGAGAATTTACTTCTCTTATAATTTTTTTACCGTTTATCTCTAAAGCTATATTTAATTTATGCATGAATATTTTCTTTTTTATTGGAATAAAAATTATTTATTATATTTTCTTTTAAAGAAATTTTTGCTTTTTTTAATGAATTTATAATAGATCTTATTATAAAATTTTTTAAGACTTCTTTTCGATAAGCTACTCTAGTTCTAGAATTTATAATATCGATGTCTAAAATTGAAGCTTTGATAATATTATCTTCATTTATTAATTTTCCAATTAAAAAATTTTCAGCTTTTATAAGTCTTTTTGGTATTTCACATACTCCAGCGACTGCTAATCTTACATCAGTAAAGGTTTTTTGATCAGAACTAATTTTTATTACACAACTCACACAAACTGTTGAAATAACTAAGGATCTTCGATGACCTACTTTTTCAAAAGAACAATTGTAACCTTTTATATTATCCATTTCAAGATGTGATAAAATTTCATTATTTTTTAAATCTACTTTATTTCTTCCAAGAATAAAATTTTCCAACTTAAGATTTCTTTGATATTTCTTTTTATTATCTTGTCCTACAATAATAACTTTACAGTTTAATGTTAAGAAAGCTGGCGTTCCGTCAGCAGCCGGAGATGCATTAACAATATTTCCACCAATGGTTGCTTGTTCTCTAATTTGATCATCTGCAAACCAAACTGCTACCTGAGGTAAAATTTTAAAGTCTTTTCTGATAATTTTATCTAAAAATAATTTTTGAAAAGTAATTGCTGATCCAAGTGTTATTTTATCTTTTTCTATCTTAAATATATTAAGATCATCAATCTTTGAAACATCTATAATATTTTTTATATAAACGTCTCCAGCTCTTCCCTCTCTAGCCCACGGTAATGTATCTGTGCATCCTGCAACGATACGATAATCATTTAAGCTTTGTGTTAAATTAAAATAATCATCTAAATTTTTAGGGATAAAATAATTATCGTATCTTAACATAAATAAATTAGATTAACTTTTCGTCATTTCTAACTACAACTTTAATAGCATCTTCAATTCTTTCTCTCGTATATTTTAAACCAATCTGCAAATCCTTCATTGCAAATGTGTGAGTATGAATTAATTTTGCATCAAATCTTTTTTTTGCCATTAAAGCCATAGCCCTATGACAAGCAGATTTTCCCTCTCCTCTTGTAGCATATATATACGCATTATTTCTAACTAGATTTGCAATATCAACCTCTACTGGTTTCGATGGAAATGCTGCAAGTCCAATTTTTCCACCTCTTCGTATCATTAATCCTGCATCATTAATTGCATTTGCTGCTCCAGAACATTCAAGAACATAATGCGCACCAATACCATCAGTTAATCTTCTAACTTTTTCAACAGCATTTTCTTTAGTTACATTTATCACATGAGAAGCACCGAGTTTTTTTCCTGTTTCTAATCTATTATCTCGAGTCCCTGTCAAGATTACCTCGGCCCCTAAAGCGCTAGCAACTCCAACGGCGCACAATCCTATTGGACCAGGCCCAGTAATTACCATTGTTTGTCCTGCAAACAAACCACCCATAACATCTAAAGTGTACATACTTGTACCGGCTGTTACAGCTAAAGTTGCTTCCTCATCTGACATGTCATCTGGTACTTTTACTAATGTCCTTGTACGATTTGTCATATATTCAGCAAAAGCACCGTCTGTTGTAAAACCATTTGCTTTGTGTCCTTTAGAAGCAAAACCATAATTTAAACAAGCCGTATACCAGCCTTTAACACACATTTCACAACGACTACATCCAGCATGAATTTCAACTGCAACTCTGTCTCCTATTTTAAAATTATCAACTGCAGATCCCAATTTAACAACTCTACCCATCGCTTCATGACCTGGAGTGTAATTTTTATTAAAAGGCGCTTGACCTTCAATTTGTGCAGGTTTTCCATGTGCAATAATTTCAAGATCTGTTGCACATATTGCAACTGCATCGATTTTTAATAAAACTTCATCTTCTTTTGGTTCTGGAACAGGTTTTTTTTTAATTTGAATATTATCAGGATCTCCTAAAACCCAAGCTCCCATTTCTTTTGGAATGTCAAATTTTGTATTATGTCCCATCATTGTTCTTTTAGGCTGCATTTTTATTTTCTCCTTTAGTTTGTTGATTAATTTTCTTATAAAAATATTTATTGATTTCCAAAGCTGAATTTTTTGTAGAATTAAGTATTTTTAATAAATATTTTTTATCGTTTATAATTTTGTATTTAGGTGCAGAACAACTAATTGACGCAACAGCTAAATTATTTTCATCTAAAATAGGAAAACCAACACAAAAAACTCCTTCTTGAAATTCTTCATCATCAATTGCATATCCTTTTTTTTTAATTTTATCTAATTCTTTTAAAAAAAATGATCGGTCAACAATAGTAGTTTCAGTAAATTTAAAAAAATTATTTTTTAAAATAATATTTTGCTGTGAAAATTTTAAATAAGCCAATATAGCTTTACCAGATGCGGTTGCATGAAATGCGTCATCTTTATTTAAAAATCCATTATCTACTCTGACGGGATGTGTTGATTCTAACATTTTTAAAGTTATCAATCTATTTCCTTCAAAAGAACTTAAATGTACAGCTTCTCCTGTTTCAAAGCTAACTTTTTTTAAAAAAGGTAAAGAATAATCTATAAAACTCTGCTTGCTTAGACTTGAAACTTCAGCAAATTTTTTTATTTTTGAGCTTAAAAAATATTTTTTAGATTCCACATCTTTATATAAATACCCTTTTTTACAAATGGTAGACAACATATGATGAGCTGCTGATTTTTTAAAACCTAATGCAAAACATAAATCTTTTAAACTAACACCTAACTTTGTTTTGCTATTTAAGAAAAAATCTAAAATGTTTAAAGTTTTTTCTATCGATTTTATAGACATTTTTAATCATTGCTTTGATAAAATAATTTGTCAATGTTAAATTAAAGTTTATCATTAATAAACTTTTTTTACTACAAGTTGGTTATTTAATTTGTAATCGATATATTTTTTCTATAAATTAGCCTATAAAATTTAAAAATATGAAAAAAATTCTTCTTTTAGTTGTGCTTTTTTTCTTAATTACAAAAAACTCAGTGACAAATGAATTGTCACCTAATGGAGTTAAAACGTTAGAACCAAAAAGCGCTATTAAACCTACAGGTACCTGGAGTTTAGGAACAAGAGCTGGAGATTTTATTTTCGTTGCTGGTATGAGGGGTGTTGATCCTTTAACTAATAATTTAGTTTCTGGTGACTATGAAAGAATTAAACAAGCATATTTAAATATGAAGTTCATTGCTGAATCCGAGGGCGCTTCATTAAAAGATTGTGTCAGAACTGTAGTTTATGTAACTGATATGTTTAGATATCGTCCAATAGTGAATAAGGTCCAAGAGGAACTTTGGGGAAAAGGTCCTTACCCTCCAAGAACGATTGTAGAAGTAGATAGATTAAATCAAGACGATTTTTTTGAAGTTGAAGGTACTTTCTACGCCCCTAAAAAAAAATAATATATTAAGAAATATAACAATAATTTCATTTATTTAAAATTTATTTTTAATGCTAGAATTTTCTGAAATATTAAAATTAATATTTATTTTGCTTATTACAGCATCAATAGCTGGTTTTTCTTCAGGTTTACTTGGGGTTGGAGGTGGCTTAGTAATGGTGCCTGCTCTCTATTACGCATTTACTGTTCTAGATTTTGAAATGGCAACTAAAATGCATTTGGCTTTAGGAACGTCTCTTGCAATTATTATTCCAACATCAATCATATCGACTAAAACACACATGAAATTTAATGCAGTTGATTTTGGTCTTATTAAATCTTTTGGCATTTATATAGTTTTAGGAGTTATTATTGGAACTTTTTTAGCTTCAAATCTAAAGACAGCTAATTTAGTTTTATTCTTCTCATTATTTGCATTTTTAGTGGGTCTATTTTTTCTATTTTTAAAATCAAAATTAGAAGAAACGGAAAGAAATATTCCAAAAATTTATAAAATTATAATTGGAAATTTTATTGGCTTTGTTTCTGTTCCGCTTGGTATTGGTGGTGGATCGTTATCTGTGCCCTTTATGCGATTATTTGGCTATGATATGAGAAAGGCTATTGGAACATCTGCAGCTATTGGAATTTTAATTGCAATCTCAGGAACAATTAGCATGGTTTTGAGTGGCGCATTATTTGCCAAAGTTAATTCACCTCTTAGTTTTGGTTATTTTAATCTTGCGGGTTTTTTAGTTTTTGTTCCAGTTACAATGATAATGGCTCCTCTTGGAGCGAAAGTTGTTCATAAAGTGAGTAGAAATTTAATTACTAAGGTATTTGGTGTTTATCTAATTCTGATTTCTCTTAGAAGCTTTATAGAATATTTAAATATTAAATAATTTAATTTACTGGTCTTTCACTAGCAATTTCTTTACTTTTTTGCGTTTGCGAAAGATCAATTTCTACCCAATCAATTGGTGTTAAAGATTTAGTTAAAGCAACTTTTAGTACTTCATCTACTGTTTTAACTGGAATAATTTTTAAACCTTCAATTACATTTTTAGGTATTTCAGCTAAATCCTTCTCGTTCTCATCTGGGATTAAAACAGTTTTAATACCCCCTCTTAATGCTGCTAATAATTTTTCTTTTAAACCTCCAATTGGAAGGACTCTTCCTCTTAAAGTTACCTCTCCTGTCATGGCAACTTCTCTCTTAACTGGAATTCCAGTTAAAGATGAAACAATGGAAGTGACCATTGCGATTCCAGCTGAAGGTCCATCTTTTGGCGTTGCTCCTTCAGGTACGTGAATATGAATATCTTTTTTTTCAAAAACTGGAGGAATGATTCCATATTCTATACATCTTGATCTTACGAACGATTTTGCAGCCTTAACCGACTCTTGCATCACTTCTCCTAGTTTACCAGTTATCTCCATCTTGCCTTTTCCTGGCATAACTACAGACTCGATCGTTAATAATTCGCCACCAACTTCAGTCCAAGCAAGTCCAGTAACAATTCCTGTGCCATCTTTGTTTTCAATTTCACCATATTTAAACTTTTTAATACCAAGATAATCATTAAGATTTTTTTCATCAATTTTAATTGTATCTTTAGTTTTTGTAACAATTTCTTTAACGCCTTTTCTAGCAAGTTTCGAAATTTCTCTTTCTAAACTTCTAACCCCTGACTCTCTAGTGTAGTATCTGATAATATCTTTCAAAGCCTCATCAGACGCAATCCATTCACCTGCTTTTAATCCGTTTTCTTTAATTTGTTTAGGTACAAGATATTTTTTAGCTATTTCCATTTTTTCATCTTCTGTGTAACCAGAGATTCTTATAACTTCCATTCTATCTAATAATGGACCAGGAATATTTAAAGTGTTTGCCGTAGTAACAAACATTACATTCGATAAATCGTAATCTACTTCAAGATAATGATCATTAAATGTTGTATTTTGCTCAGGATCTAAAGCTTCTAGTAATGCTGATGAAGGATCACCTCTATAATCATTACCAATTTTATCAATTTCATCTAATAAAATTAAAGGATTATTTTTTCCAGATTTTTTCATCATCTGAATTATCTTTCCAGGCAAAGATCCAATGTAAGTTCTTCTATGACCTCTAATTTCAGCTTCATCTCTAATTCCACCTAAAGACATTCTTACAAATTCTCTTCCTGTAGCTTTAGCAATAGATTTGCCTAAAGAAGTTTTTCCAACTCCTGGTGCACCTACTAAACAAAGAATAGGACCTTTGATTTTATTAATTCTGCTCTGAACTGCTAAAAATTCTAAGATTCTATCTTTTACTTTTTCTAAACCAAAATGATCTTCATCAAGAATTTTTTTTGCATCATTAATATCGGTATTTACTTTAGAAGTTTTTCCCCAAGGTAATGAAACCATCCAGTCTAAATAATTTCTGACTACTGTAGACTCGGCTGACATTGGACTCATTGATTTTAATTTTTTTAATTCAGCTAAAGACTTTTCTTCGGCTTCTTTGGTCATTTTTGCTTTTTTAATAGCCTCTTCTAAACT
>Ga0209400_1001267_pt1 | contig 20649 bp, 18 predicted proteins | sample M_130807_EF_Meta_FD_187313 | JGI IMG/M metagenome (GOLD analysis project Ga0209400, IMG submission 187313) | Freshwater microbial communities from Lake Montjoie, Canada to study carbon cycling - M_130807_EF_MetaG (SPAdes) (version 2) | ecosystem: Environmental > Aquatic > Freshwater > Lake... | reverse complement strand
GGACTTCAATTTAATAAATTCGTCAGGTGCAATATTTTGCATTACATCTAACTCCTCATTTTTCAAAGCGGCTAAAGCAGTTACAGGGTCCGGAATAATTTTAAACAAAAGTTTGTCCGGAAAAGCATGAAAGGCAGGATTATCAATAGCAAGTTTATCCCCCCACCAAGATTGTTTTTTCTGCAATAATATTTCCTGACCGGCTTGCCAAGAAACTAATTGATAGGGGCCTGATCCATTCACTCCTGCTGGATTTCTACTAAAGTACTCTCCCATATAATTATCAGCAAATTCCTTTATAAAAGGATAATTTTTAAGTTGATTTTCAGGAGAGGGATCCTTAATGAGTTTTAACAAAGAAACGGTATCTAATACATTTTTAGGATCAAAAATATGCTTTGGCAATACTGGAACTACATTGGTCAGAGATTCTAATCCAGCAAAATAAGTATCATTTAAAATGATGGTGAATTTTTTAGGATTTGATTTATCAATATCGAAAGACTGAATATTTTCTAAAAAAGTTCTGTATCCCAAGGTAGGTAAAAAGGGGTTAAATACTACTTTTAAAGTTGCCTCATAATCATAAGCTGTCACAGGTTTACCATCGTCCCAAATAGCTTCTTTTCTTATTTCAAAGCTATATTTAGTTCCTCCTTCAAATTCTCCTGTTTTTAAAAATTGAATTTTAGGTGTTTCTTTCAATAATTGAGGAACCAAAACCAGCGTAGTTGGGTCATAATTCATTAAATACAGATGCAAAGGGTCAAAAACCTGTCTGGCGTAAGAAATCGTACTCAGCAGTGGATTTAATCTATCCGGTTCCGCTTCAAGACGAATAGCTACTTCATTTGCAGATCTTTTATGAATGCTTGATTTTTCAACAGGTCCACAGGATGATGAAAAAAAAAGCACGATGGCTAGGGGGGCTAAAAAACAGAATTTCATTTAAATCATTTAATTACGACAAAAATACAAGGTAAAAAGGACTAATGCACCTTTTTTTAGACAATTTGTTTAAATATGGAACTTTTAGGTTTAAAAAATGGTTGATAAAACATAAATTTTATCTATGAAAACAATACTTATTGCAGGTGGAACCGGTTTAGTAGGGCAACTTTTATCTAAAAAACTTAAGGCTGATGGTCATGATATTCGCTTATTGAGCAGATTCAGACCAACGAACCCAACTTTTCCAACCTTCCTTTGGAATATTGATAAAGGTGTTGCTGATGCAAACGCTTTTAAGGGAGTAGATATTGTAATAAATTTGGCGGGATCAGGTGTAGCAGATAAGCTTTGGACAAAGTCCAGAAAAAAAGAGATAACAGAAAGCAGAGTTAAAAGCAATCAATTACTTACCTATTGCTTTAAAAATTATCACAAACCTTCGCTTTATCTTTCTGCTGGCGCTATCGGTTTTTATGGTAATAGAGGAGAGGAAATATTAACGGAAGAAAAAAAAGCGGGCCAGGATTTTCTTTCAGAAAGCTGTCAATTATGGGAGAATTCCGTTTTTGAAACAGGAGATTCCAGTTTTCGCCTTGTTATTTTTAGAATTGGTATTGTTCTAAGCACCAAAGGAGGGGCACTTCAAAAAATGTTATTGCCATGGAAAATGGGAATCGCTGCATCTTTCAATCCAGGAGACCAATGGTATTCATGGATTCATGAGGAAGATTTAGTCCGACTTTTCCAATTTGGTATTCAAGAGGAGCAAATGCAGGGAATTTTCAATGCGGTGGCTCCAAACCCTGTAAAAATGATAGATTTCGCGCGTGCTTTGAAGAAACAAAGTAAGCTACCCTGGCGAATGGTATTTTCGATTCCCAAAAAATTATTAACCACGGCAATGGGAGAAATGTCAACGGTTCTGACAAATAGTTCCCGTGTTTCATCTGATAAAATCACTGGACTTGGCTTCCAATTTAAATATCCTAACTTAGGGGAAGCACTAAAAAATCTTATTGGTTAGGCAAAATATCCTTTTTTTCAACCACAAGATCTGAAAATTTACCTGAAAAACGGGTAGCCTTAATAATGTGGTTATCTATCCAATGGTAATTTCCACCTCTGGGCTTCCCAAATATAATTCCATGGTATTTAAATCCATGTTTCTTAAGCCACGTCTCCGTAAATGTACGATGTTCCTCCGTTCTCGAGGTGAAGAAGTAGATACTGTGTCCTTCTTCAAACCATTTGTTAATAATTTTCAATGCATCTGGATAGGGCATTACAGAAATCATTCTTTCAGGTTCCTCATTTGGAATATCATCGCAGACGGTGCCGTCAATATCAATTAAAAAATTTTTTACGTGTTCCGGAAGAAGAGGGCTCAGGGCTTCTCCTTTTTCATTGAATGCATGTTGCAATCGAGAATCATTAGTTTGTTCCATAATCAGTTAAAATGGTTAGAAAGAGATAAAATCGGTGGGATCCATAACGATTCCTTTATACCATAACTCAAAATGAAGGTGAGGACCTTCGGTTTTTGTACCTGTATTGCCAATGATGGCAATCGCTTCTCCAGATTTAACAAACGCACCCACCTTTTTTAAAAGGGCAGCATTATGTTTATAAAAAGTGATCAAATTATTTGCATGCTGAATGCCAATGGTATGTCCTGTTTCTAAGGTCCAATCTGCTAAAAACACATAGCCAGAAAGAGCTGCCTTAATAGCTGTATTTTTTGGTGCTACAATATCAACACCAAAATGATTTTTTTTAAGGTCAAACTGAGAGGTAATTTCCCCTTTTACTGGATTTACAAAAAAAACACCCTCAATGGGCATATCCTCTGATTTTCCATTGCCAGTATATCTGGACCTTTTAGCTAAATTACCTATGTTTTCCAGTTCAACTTCCTTTCTTAGTTCATTATCTTCCTCGGAAGGTGCCGACAGATTCTGTTCTTCCAGATTTACCAGGTTACTGATTAAATTTTTCTCCGGCACAGGAATATCTTCTTCTGTTTCAACATCACCCGTTAACATTCGTTTCACGTTATTCAGATAAATACGTTGCGCATTCATTTCATTCTCTACCTCTTCGACCTTTCGCATCAAGCTTAAAACTTCTTCACTACTGCTACCTAAGCCATAGCCTGGTAAATATCTTTTTATTGGTGTAACTGCAATAAAAACTAAAGCTAAGAACCCAACAAATACCAAAACACTGCTACCCAAAAGATAGAAGTTAAAAAGGGTAAGTTTAAAAGAGGCAATTTCCTGGAAGGTATCTTCATTCATTATGACCAATCTAAACTTATTTTTTAGATTTTCTCTAATTTGTGCCCTCCCTTCTTTATTAAAAATATTTGCCGCCATGATAAATGTGATTTAAACATTAAGAAGATTTTACAACATACAATAAAATGCAAAGGTTACAGTTTTCTTTCTAACTTTAATAACTAAATTTGAGGTTATTTTGTGCATTAAAAATATTTAAGTTTTGAAAAGTTTAACACTTCCTCTGTATATCATTCTTTTTTTATTCCTTTTTTCAAGTTGTGTAACCAGAAAAAAGAAAGCAGATTTATCCATTTTGGGAAAAATTTATGAAAATACAACCGCAAGGTATAATGGATATTTTAATGCAAATGAAATTTTGGAAATTAATAAATTGGCTCTTTCAACGCAAGACCCCGTTAATTATCAAAAAGAACTTCCCATTTTTCCTTATTTAAAGGCCTCAAACAGAAAATCGGCCGGTCAGGAACTCGATAAAGCAGTAAAAAAAGTAACGCGTGTTGTTGCATTGCATCCAAGAAGTTATTGGATGGATGATTGTTATCTTTTAGCTGGCCAAGCCTGGTTTTTAAAGGAAGATTATGAAAATGCAGAAAAAGCATTCCGTTATTTAATTACGGAATTTGATCCAGAAGAAAAATTAGCACAAGAACAAGATAAAGCAAAAGCAGATTCCAAAAAGTCAAATTTATCCCCAAAACAAAAGGCTAAACAACGAGAAAAGGCTAAAAAAGAAGCGCTTAAAAAAAGAAAAAAATATAACAAAGAAGTTAAGAAAAGAAAAATTCAAAACGCAAAACGCAAAAAACAAGGAAAATCAACGCTTCCCTCTAAACCAAAGCCTAAGGCGAATGAATCGGAGGCAGAAAAAGCTAAAAAGGAAGAGGCAGAAAAAAGAAAGCAAGCAGCAGCTGAAGCTAAAAAAGTAGCTAAAGCAGCTCAACCAACGAAGTATTTTTTAAAACACAGACCAGTATTTCAGGAAGGTAAATTATGGCTGGCTAAAACTTTGATCGAAAGAGATAATGATGATTCTGCTCTTCGAATTTTAGAAAAATTAATAGAAGACGAAACTACTTTTGAATATATCCTGGAAGAAGTTTATCCCCTTTTGGCCTTCTATTATCTTAAAAAAAATAATATTGACGAAGCTAATGTGGCGCTGGAAAAATCAATAACCTTAATTTCCGATCGAAAAGAGAAAGCAAGACTTAGTTTCATAGCTGGCCAGCTTTATTCGAAAAACAAAAAAGAATCAGAAGCTTTTGCTGCTTTTGATCAAGCTGAAAAATGGGCTTCAAATTATGAAATGGCCTTTAATTCAAAAATGAATAAGGCACAGCTTGCCTGGCTGGCTGGAAAAGGTACCTACGAAGATGCCTTAGCTGATCTTGATAAATTGGCGAAAGACGAAAAAAATATAGATTATTTAGATCAGCTTTATTTCAATAAAGGACAATTAGCTCTTAAAAATAATCAACGTGAAGAGGCCATTGGCTTTTTCAAGGAATCTTTAGCAAAAAACACCATTAATACGCTTCAGAAAACAGAATCAGCTTATATTCTTGGTTCTCTGTTTTTTGATGCCGGAGATTTTCTTCCTGCTAAAAATTATTTGGATACAACCCTTCAAACAATGGCTGATGAGGATCCAAGAAAACCCAAAACATCCAAATTAAGAGAAAATCTAACTGAAATTGCAGATATTATTGAAATTATAAATCTACAAGATAGCCTCATTAGCATTAGCAAACTCACCCCTGAGGAACGCATGCAATTGGCGCTGAAAATCAAAAAAACAGAGGATGAAAAGCGAATGGCAGAAATTGAAAATAAAAACCAGGGGAGTTTAGGTGCATTACCTGTTACCGCCAGAGAAAATGCTTTCTCAGGCCTCAATACCGGTCTTTCAACCCAAAGTAGCTTCTTTGCTTATGATGACCAAACACTTAAAAAAGGAATCCGCGAATTTGAACGTGTCTGGGGCACAAGAACCCTTCAAGATAGCTGGCGACAAGGGGGACAAAAATTAGCCTTCGAAGTACCTGATTTTTCTACCACAAAAGTCGATACTGCTGGCTCAAGTAAAAAAAATAAACAGGCTAAGGTGACCGATCTTACAGAGGAAGATTTAGACCGGCTCTTAGGCGAATATCCCAAAACAGATATTGCACTTAAATCTGCTGAACTTAAAATCATTGATGCCCTTTATAAATTAGGTATTCTTTTCCGTGAAAAATTAACCAATTACCCGGAAGCCATCAAAACTTTCAACCAATTGGATAATAGATTCCCAGGAATTAATATTGAGGTTAATATCTGGTATTACTTGTTTTTAACCTATCGAGAAAATAATCAGTTACCTGAATCTGAAATTTTTAAAAATAAAATCCTTGAAAAATATGGTAGCACCTATTTTGGACAGGCTATCTCAGATCCTAATTTTGTGGTTTCTTCCAAACTAAGAGAAAAGGAACTCAATGTATATTATGATAATGCCTATAAGCTTTTTACAGAAAAAAAGTATGCCGAAGCATTCGATCTTATTACACAGGCTCCTGCTAAAAGTGGAAGTATAACAAAACTAAACGCTCGATTTGCCTTGTTAGGCGCCCTTTGTAAGGGAAGTCTAAAAGGTAGAGAGGAATATATTTATGCACTACAAGAGGTCATCGCCAATTTCCCTGGTACAGATGAACAACGTAGAGCCGCAGAAATATTAAGGCTTTTAGGAGAAGCTCAAGCAAGCATGCCAGGACAAAGGGTCGATGAATCTGGCCAGTTTCAGATTGAAGCAGATCAGGTTCATTACGTTATTTTTGTTTTCCCTGAATCCGTCGATTTAAATGGCGTTAAAGTAGGCGTTTCCGATTTCAATAGAAAATATTTTTCATTGGAAAAATTAAATATGACGAACCTGTTTCTGGGAGATGATGAAGCGTCCAGAAAGGCTCTCTTAATTTTAAGGCGATTTAATAACCAAGGTTCCGCACTAAATTATTATTTGACGGCAGATAAAAACAAAAGCGAACTTAACCTGGATCAAACACCCTATGAAATGTTTATCATAGGATTAAATAACTACAGAGAATTGCTTCGTATTAAAAACACAAACACCTATTTAGATTTTTTCAAACGGAGTATACTTAAAAATTAAGTCCATTTTGTTATTCCAATAACCTGATTTGGTACGATTTTTTTAAAGGGTTTGTCAATTGTTTGTTAATTAACCAAGGATTCAACCATTTTAATTTCCTGTAAGAAATGTTGTTTTCTTGGGCAAATAGCCCTAAATCAGGGATTGGTTTTGTTACAGTAATAACTTTTGTCGTTTCAATAGGTGCATATCCATCGTCACTATTTAGTTGATAACCATGATATTCAGGGTCTTCCAAAACGGCCTTTATAGCAAATAACCTAAATACATATCGGGAAGTTTCCTCATTCAACTGCATATCAAAATAACTGGTAGCTCGTTGAAAATCTAATTCCTTTTTGAATCTTGTTTCTCCAATATTATAGGCCGCAGCAGCCATAGACCAATTACCAAATCTTTTATGAAGGTGTTTTAGATACTTACAGGCGATTTCCGTTGCCTTTTCAACATGATATCGCTCATCCACTTCTTCAGAAATTTCCAGACCATAAAATTCAGATACAGGTTTCATCAACTGCCAAACTCCTTTTGCCCCAGCCGGAGAAACTGCATTGGAAAGCATACTTTCCGCTACAGCAATATATTTAAGATCGGAGGGTAAACCATGTTCCGCTAATTTTTTTTCTATGAGTGGAAAATATCGCATAGAACGTTTAATAGCAATGATAGTACTTGAATGTTGAAATACATTGGCATATAACTCTCTTTCAAGTCTTTCCCGAATATCCCAATCCTTAATGGTTAGTTTTTCTCCTGCAAATTCATAGGCATCTTGAAGCACGATAGATTTAATTACCATGCCGGGTTCAGCTGCTTTATTATCGAGTAAATCATATTTACTTACAAAAGAGGAAATAATTAAAACGAAGAAAATTCCACCAAAAGTCATTAGAAATACTTTTAAGATGGGCATAAATTTTGAAATATTATTTGTTTTCATAAGAAAGGATTTTCAGTCTTTAGCTTTTTTATAAATTGGTACTGTTGAACAAGGCTCTCCGAAAAACAAGCTTAAAACCATGGGTTGTAAAAAATTTACAGCAGCAGTATAGGCAGAGGCTGGCACTGATTTTTCACCGCACCCCTTTAAAACAATTCTTTTATCTCTGTATGCTTCCTTATCCCAATTTGAAATTTCCTTTTCATAGTGTGCTTTTAAGAATGATTCCTTATCCCCTTGAAAAATGGTTTTTGTAAACGGTGCTGCATACGCTGCTATTAACATGTAAGACCACAAGGGTAGAATTGCATCGGCCGAACAAATAATTAAAAGGATTTTATTTTCATAATCCGACCAATTTATATCCTTTAAAGCGGCTCTAAAATCCTTTTCCTTTAATATAAGACCTTGAAAAAGATAATCTTTGATATCAAAAGTAATAAAATCCCCAACAGGATAATACTTTTCAAGGTCAATGGAAAGCAAGCTACTATTCGCTACTTTATTTACTAATTCCGATTCCATATAATGACTTAATTTTCAATAAAATCTGACTCTTCCCCAGCCGTAAATTCATGCTCTTTAAATTCTTTTGGCAAAGGAAGGTCTCTCAAACTATTAATACCAAAATAATGTAGGAATTTTTCCCCTGTGGCATATAGCAATGGCCTTCCAGGTCCATCACTTCTTCCTGATATAAGAATCAGTTCCTTTTCAAGTAATTTTTGCACTGCATAATCACAATTTACCCCCCTGATTCTTTCCAGTTCCAGTTTACTAACCGGTTGTTTGTAGGAAATTATAGAGAGCGTTTCTAAAGACGCCTTAGAAAGTTTCTTCCTTGTTTTATTTCTAAGAAAAACATTTAAAGTATCATGAAAAGCAGATTTTGTTAAAAACTGAAAACAGTTCCCTGACTTAATCAGTTCAAAAGCAAATGAATCATTCCTAAATCGATTTGAAATTTCTTCTATCCTTCCTAACACCTCATCTTCAGACAATGCTAATCCAAAAACCTCTTCCAGACAACCTTGAATATCCTCGGTACTGATAGGCTGATCGGCTGCAAAAATCAGCGCTTCAATATGTTGTGAAATATATTCCAATGTTTAATATTTTTAATTAAAAAGTATAACAACGGAACAGATTATTATTTTTTCCACTTTTCCCTTTATTTTTTTGATTGTTACCATAAAATAGAGGTAATTGTATAGCAAAATAAACATCAGATCCGGTAAATTTTGATTTTGCCACCCAGCTGCTGATATCATCAGATCCAATGGTTAGAGGACCAGCCCTAAAAGCAAATCCTGAGGTAAAGGATTGTCTGTTAGTTAAAGAAAAAGGTAATTTTATAGCCCAAAATCCAGATTCCCAGGAAGGCATTATCATCATCGTTTCAATAGATTGAATATTTTTATTTGCTTTCAACAATGGAATATTTGCCATCGTTGAGATAAAAAAAGAATTTGCAATAGCTATTCCTCCTTGAAAATTAAACGACGTTGGAAGCAACATTTTAAAACCACTTCCTGAAACACCTGCCAGGGAACTTCCCAATATATCTGTACTCAATAAATTACCAGCCTGTATGACATTGCCTTTAGAAATGGTACTTATATAAGCCGCGCCACTATGAGAAGAAACGCCAGTGGAAGTAATGTTATAGGTTGTTGAATTTTTATTAAAACCAACATATCCCAAATCGGTCATTGCTGCACCGACAAACCATCTTCCCTCGCCTTCTGTCAATCGACCTCCTAAATCCAATCCCATACCGAAACCATTCAAGGATTTTTTTATTTTACCATTTGTCGGATTCCTGGACCAAACGGAAAAAGCCATCTCACCATCCACATTAGTCAAATTAAAATTATTTGTGGGTCTCTGAGAAATATTGAGTGCATTTCTACTATCCACATAAGCCGACATCATAGGGAGTATAAATTTGACAGAAGTTCCCAGAGAAAGCACATTAAATCCAACTATTTTCTTAACCGCCAGGGTTAATGGGATTTCTGTATAGACAACCCCACTCATATTAAAAGGGGCTATGGGGTAGGTAGCATAAAAAGGCTGAGCAGCATGTGTAAATGGGATCATTCCTTCAGGAATATTGAAGGCACCCAGATTTCCTTTAACTCTCATTCCCAAACCAACCGAAAAATTTTCATTAAGGGCAACCACGGCGGAAGGCCCCTCCACAACGAAAGAACCGTAAGCGAAATGTCTGTTCAAGGTATCCTGAAAAAAACCACTAAGCGTATCAGGCACGCCAATGATACCAGCCTCTGGATATTTGACTCTACCTCTTGGATAAACGATTACCAGCCCATTTTTTCTTGGAAGGAGGTTCATAACATTTGCCTTATCTACGCCAATTATATTGCTATTGGCATAAACACCACCTTGTATCAGATTAATAGCATTACCATCAGGCGTCGCTGCCGGATTCAGCATCATTTGATAAAGGCTGGTATATTTACCCATTCTAAGGCCTTGCTGAAATTGACCAAATGCAAGATTCACAAAAAAGCAAAAGCCCAATAAGGAATAAATGTTTTTATTCATAAAACAAATTAGTCTAGCCTACAATATCCAAAAAAAATAAGCAAAAGGCAAATTTATTGTAGGCTATTTACTCATTTTAATAGCAGCTAAAAAAAGTACCTAGTACTTGGTGTATGGGCAGGCCCTCGCGGCGGCCCTTTTTTACGGTGTCTTTGGTGCGTTGGTAAAAAACGCAAATATGATATCAAATGCGTTGGCTTATTCATAAGTGTCGCCTTGGATTGTTTCCATTTCTACCGAAAAATTTAAACCATCTAAGCTCGTTGAAATTTTTACTTCGTTGTTAGTTTGGATGGTATTTAGGTTTTCCAAAAGTTGCCCTTCAAATAAATCTGTTATAGTTTTAATGGCATCTTGTTGAAATGGCAAATCAGCTCCAAATGTTAATCTAATAATTTCTTCATTTTCTTAATATCCTCTTCAATTTCTTTTAAACTCTTTGTGTATTCTACTTTTTTTTGTTCTTCGTTAAAAGCACCATAAATCTTATTTGCTTTTTCTTCTGCCAATTTATGCGATATTTTTCCAAAGCCATTTAGAATTTCTCTGCCGTTCATTTCTAATATCATTTCCAATCTTTGTATCCAATCGTTCATAGTCATTACTATTTTGGATTGTGCCATACTTTCTGCAAATGCCAAGTATTGCTCCACCAAAAGTTCTAAACTTTTCATCTCATCTTCATTCAAATAATTTTTAGCTGTAATTACATCAGCGGAACTTATTTTACTTACTTCTTTTTTGTCATAAGATTGCATTCCTAAAAATGGCAAAGTAATATCTGCTCTGAAATAAACTAATTCTGCTGCTGTTTTTTGACTGATTGGATATTCCTTACTAAACTGAACACCCCATTCCGGGACAAAGTGAACAGGTCATTCCGGGGCAAACTGTACACCTCAATCCGGAGCAAACTGAACAGGTCATTCCGGGGCAAACTGAACACCTTATTCCGGGGCAAAGTGAACAGTTATTCTTTTAATCTTTGTGTTGCCCAAATACGAAACTGTGTACCTTGTTGTGATTTTACTCGATAACCAACCGAAATTATTACATCGAGATTGTAATATTCTATATCACGCTCAACTTCTCTTGTACCTTCCAATCGAACTTGTCGGAATTTCCGACTAGTTGCCTCTGCTATTAATTCTTCTTCTGAATAAATATTGCCAATATGCTCGGTAATTGTACTTCGTCCTTTACCAAACAATAAAGCCATTTGCTCTTGGCTAAGCCAAACGGTTTCGTCTTGCAAAACTGTATCTACTGCTATTTTCCCATCTGCAGATTGATATATTAAAATGCTATTATTCTCCATAATTACACTGTTTTAACTTCTATACCTGCATCTCTCATTTGCAAAACAGTATTGGTTTTCAATTTCCCTACGCAAAGTTACTTTTTCCACAAGGTTTATCAACCATAAAGTCCATCGAAAATTCAGTGTGAACTGTTAGTGTGGTGGGTGGGTTGATGCTTAGTGCTTGGTATATGGGCGGACCTTGCGGCGGACCTTTTTTCGACAGGTATCAATATTTTGCCAGCCAATGAATTAGTCTATCTGGCCAATAATCAGAGGTGGTTTTATTATTTAGACCAAATCCATGCCCCCCTTCCGGATATAAATGCATCTCTGCCTTCAACCCATGAGAAATGGCGGATTGGTAATACAAAATACTATTTTGAACAGAAACGGTTTTATCATCTGCTGCGTGCACAAGAAAAGCGGGCGGAGTATTAGCCGTTATTTGTTTTTCTGGGGAAAACGTATTAATCAAGGTTGAATCTGGTTTTTCACCTAGTAAATTACGTCTGGATCCAGCGTGCATGAATGGTTCTGTAAAGGCAATCACCGGATAAATAAGAATACTAAAATCGGGTCTTCCGGAAATATTATCCGTGGGAATATCCACCATATTTTTATCATATAAAGTGGATGTCGTCGCTGCCAGATGTCCTCCAGCAGAAAACCCCATAACGCCAATCCTGTTCTTATTTAATTTCCACTCTTCCGATTTACTCCTGATATACCTGATTCCTTCCAATGCATCTCTTAAGGGTGCCAGGTGTTTTTGGGTACAATACTTATCATTTGGAATCCTATATCGGAGTATAATCGCCGTAATCCCATTTTTATTTAAAAATTTAGCCACATCAATACCTTCGTGATCAAAAGCAGTGCCCGAATATCCACCGCCTGGTAGAACCAGTACTGCCTGACCATTTGCATTTTCAGGCTGAAATAAAGTAAGGATTGGGATAGAAGTTTTCCGAAAAAAACGGATACCTGTAGGTCGGGTTTCAATTTCCTCCTGATTCTCTGCAGGAATGGCATAAGGAATATTTCCAGTATATAACGGAAATTCCTTTTGACCTGAAAGCGATGCGACAGAAAGTAAACTACCTAGCATAAATAAAAATAGGGGTCTTATAAACATGGTTTATTCAATTTGCGTATTTATATTCATGAAAAATACGAAAAATGCGGCACCAAATCCTAATATTACTATATTTTATTGTCACTATTTTATTTCCCAACCATAGCACAGGACAGGATAAAGAACCATTTTTAGTTGTTTTAGGTATTGCGCAAGATGGTGGTTTTCCTCAGGCAGGCTGCAAAAAATCGTGTTGTGAAAAAAGTTGGATTAATTTAAAAAAAAGGGAATATGTGAGTTGTGTCGCCTGGGTTGACCCAATTCGCAAAAAATACTGGTTGTTTGATGCCACTCCTGATATGCCTGAACAAATGCATTACTTATCTGAGAAATACAACGTCGAACTGGCTGGTATTTTTCTAACGCATGCACACATAGGTCATTATACCGGACTCACGCATTTGGGTAGAGAAGTTATGGGCACGAAAAATATTCCCGTTTTTGGGCTGCCGCGTATGCACAAATATTTATCTGAACATGGGCCCTGGAAGCAATTAGTGGAATTAAAAAACATTCAATTAATCCCTCTGGAAGCCGATGTACCCATTCAAATAGCCGACTGGTTTGAAGTAACGGCCATTAAAGTACCTCATAGGGATGAATTTTCTGAAACAGCCGGTTTTGTAGTTAAAGGCAGTGTAAAATCTTTCTTTTATTTACCCGACATCGATAAATGGGAAAAATGGGATCGTTCCATTGAAGAATATATTAACGAAACAGATTACTCTTTTTTAGATGGCACTTTTTATAATGCCCTGGAATTACCCGGCAGAAATATGTCCGAAATACCCCATCCTTTTATCATTGAAAGTATGGAAAGATGGAAGGAACTTCCCGAAAACGAAAAAAATAAAATCCACTTTATTCATTTGAATCATACAAATCCGCTTCTTCAGAAGAATCATCCTTATAGAAAACAACTTCTCCTGTCTGGATACAACATCGCAAAAATGGGGGATATATATTTAGATCGATGACGGAGAGGATGACCTGACAATAAAATGCAAGAGACATGTGAATCCGCAGGATTCATAACCCTGAGGTCCCGGGTTCAAATCCCGGTCTAGCTACATGAAAATCAAGGACTTACGTTAAATCGTGGGTCCTTTTTTGTTTCTGCGTGAGGTTTGCGTGAGGTTTTGCGTGAGGTTCTTGTTATTTTATAACTTTTCCTATGTTAAAGTTTTGTGCAGGTTTTGTTTTATCCACGTAAATAAGTGCATCAAAATATTCATAAAGATTAGTTGACCATAGCGCTGATTTTTCATTGATATAAACTGCTCCAGCTTCATAATGCTCATATTCCTTATTTATAAAATCTTTTAAGGACTTATAAGGGGCAATATCTTTAAAATCAATATAGAATATTGGTGTTTCAAGTTGTGAAAAAGCATTTGTCAAGTAGCTCTTTTTGTGTGGTTTCACATAGTTGTTCGATAAAGCCCAGGGTTCATCTTTGAAGATACTTTTGGTGAAACTGTACATTAAGTAAAACAGATTTGTAGATGGAGGGCTTTGTGCAACAAAACCACCTTCACTAAAACTGAAACCAATGTTATAATATTTTTGTCCATATAATTTATTCAAATGCGTTCCCATCCAATTTCCTGACTTAAAATCGTCAGAGAACGAACCTTTCCCAATATGTCCATTATGTGCCCAAAGCATTATTTTACCATTATTATTGCTCTCTCTTATCCATTTTATGTTTTGTGTCATCGAGCTATCTCTATAAGAATATGCAGTATTAAAATCTTGCTCTCTAAAATAATTTAATTTCTGACGAAGTACAGCAATTGTTTGCTTAGCGAATTTATAGTCTGTTGAATCTTGTTTAAATAATTCTGTTTCTTTACTCAAGACAAATTCTTCAAGTTTATTTAACTTATTTAAATTTATTTTTTGCATTTCATCTAATCCTTTATCGTCTAACTTTCTTATTGCAATTTTGTTCTCCTCAATTTTCTCCGGTAATAAACTCTTATCAAAGTTGGGAATATATTTACTGAGGTATTTGTCAAGCCAAATTACACAAGAGGTAGCGTCTTGCATATCGTATCCATAAAATTGAATCATTTGATCTGCAGATTTTCCTTTATTGTAGTTTTTCATCCATTCAATTAAATCTAAAACCTCTTGCGACTGCCAAACCCAGTATCCATTTCTTGACAATGCTTCTTTTGCATCTCCTTCTCCAGTCAGAACATATTTGTTTATATCATAACAAGCCGCAAAATTAGCTTCAATTCCAAATAATTTAATATTTTGATTTTGAACTAAGTATTTAAAAACTCTACTTTTTAGTTCAAAAAATTCTTTTGTTCCGTGAGTTGCTTCGCCAAGGCCAATTACTTCTGCTTTTTTTAATTTTTCATTTAAAAAAACAAATTCTAAGCTATCGTTTTTAAGGGCATCCTTAGCAATTGGATAAATATGGCTTTTAAGTAATCTTAAATCGCCTTCTGATAATTGCTGAAGTTTCTCCTTTTTGGTAAACAAATTTGTAATTGTATCACCAAAAAATGGATGACCTAAAACAGATGAGGCAAATGTTCTTGTTATTATAATCAATATAATAACAACTAAAATGGAGACAATTTGTAATCTTTTTTTCATTTATGGCCTTTTAAGAGGATGCTAAATATAAAACGCATCAATAAAATAAATTTAATATTCAAAAATAATCACTGCTTATTAAATTGATATCAAGAAAATACACAGAAGGCAAAAAATATATTTATATGGAATCCCGTTGGAGTGTATTATAACTTCTTTCAATTCAATATGAAGTTTAACTCTTCCCCTCCCCATGATAGTTACAATATCATTTATGCTTTTGTAGAAGCTAATTTCCAAATGCTATAAGAGTGAAACAGCGCAATAAATAAATTACTTATGATTACGGGGTTGGTTAAAGTGCCAACCATGATGGGGCTTAATACTTTATAAACCACTTGAACTAATAGAAGTGCCATTACAAATTTGGGATCAAATTTGAATAAAAACACCACAGAGAATATAAGTATAGTAAGATATATAGATAAAAGAATACCAAGTGCTGGTGTTTCAATCCCGTAAGAATCTATTACCAAATTACTTTTTAGGAGTATACTGGAACACACAGGAATTAGTACCAGAATATTAAGTATCAGTGATAATTTCGGGAATAGCATTTGTTTTGAATCCATAATTATTGAAATTTATTAGTTAAAAATAATAAATCAATCAATGATTTCAAATTTGAACCTCTGCGTGAGGAAAACACCCCCTGAATTCGGTCCAAATCGGTTGATTTCGGTTTTATAAAAACATAACTAACTACAAATCTAAGTTTTAATTTTATCAAAAATTCTTCATAACCCTGAGGTTCCGGGTTTAAATCTCGTTCTCGCTAAATGAAAATCAAGGACTTACGTTAAATCGTGAGTCCTTTGTTGTTTCTGCGTGAGGTTTGCGTGAGGTTTTTATCATTTCTTACCGGAAACACGAATCTATAATGCCGATATTTCAATCACGACTTTTTTAGAGAAGATGCAACCATACACCCATTTCACCTTTGCATCGACCAAGATTCAATAATTGTTATATTTAACATTAGTAACACAATTTAAATATTTTTTGTTATCTTTAGTAAAATAGTGGAGTCCAGAACCCACTTTAAAAAACGGGGTGTAATCCGAAAAGCCTTATGAGTAGGAAAACAATTTAATTTCTAAAATATAATATTTAAAATGAAAAATCTACTTCTGTGTTTCATTTTGCTTGGATTAGCAAGAACTTCTTTTGCCCAAGAAACGGAAGAACAAATAAAAAAAACAATCACGCACGAATGGCTTACCTATTCTAAAGCATTTGAATTAAAAGACTACAATAAGATTGCTGAATTCTTTCATTATCCTGTTATATTGTCTGGAAAATCCTATTCGAATAAAAAAACGGTGATGGAAACATATAAAGAAAATAGGGAGAAAAAAATTCAGCCAGGGTATAAGTACAGTTTAACTGATGAGATTAAGTTTATAAAAATTTCAAATGAACTTGTAATTGCTGAATTTTATTACTCAAGATATAATGCAAAATACGAAAAATTATTTTCAGGCTCATCTGTAGGCACTTATAAAAAGCTAGATGGTAAGTGGAAAATGAGTGAATACCAAAGTTTGGGTGAGCAGTGGATTAGAAAATGAAGGCGTGATTTGTAGTTAGTTATGTTTTGGGAAAACCGAAATTGATTGATTTTATACGATTTGAGAGGGCGTTTTCCTCACGCAGCGTGTTACAAGAAATTTACTATGGCAAACCAAATTATTGAAGTGTTTGGACGGGAGCTTACCTTCGGTAGGCAGGCCTGCCAGCCGAGGCTGGTTCAAATCTCCGGCTACGCTACTGAAAGGTCTTTCGTTTGGAAGACCTTTTTTTATTATTACTTTAGGTACATGGATTCATAACCACCACGGCGGACGGGATCCTACCTCTTGCTACACAAAATCAATGACTTACGTTAAACCGTGGGTCCTCCATTGTTTTTGCATGAGGTTTAGGTGAGGTTTTTAAAATTAACGGCGCTTTAAATAATTAGAAAAGTAAAGAATTGTAAAAATTGTCTTATTTTAAACTATTGAAGTAAAAATATGGAAGTAGATCACCCTCACCAGCCAATGCACAAAAAGAAATGGTCTGAATACATTATTGAATTTATAATGTTATTTGCTGCTGTAACTCTTGGATTTTTTGCTGAAAACGTAAGAGAATATAAATCCATGATTGAACGTAAAGATCAAAACCTGGTTTCTATTTTACAAGATTTGAAACAAGATTCAATTTTTCTTGAGAGTACAATTAAGTACTCTGATGATGGCATACGATATTTTCAAAAGTTAAAAGTTAAATTATATGAATTTCATGATAATAAATTAAGCGAAAATGAATTCATTAAATTTACTTTGGATAATATTGATAGTTCATATGTCAATCAAACAGTTTTCCTAAATAGCTCTTCCTATAAAAATATGATTGCTACTGGTAATTTAACTTATGTTGAATCTACGGATCTAAAGTGGAAGCTATCTAATTATTATGAAGCTTGGAATAAAAGAATTGAGCTTAATGGAGAACAAGTAGATAATACATCTGAAGTGTTATTTAAAGAACATCTTCCAGTAAGAAACTTTTATTTTAATCATATTTTAGATAATCCTAATACTGATGTATCAAAATCCAATTATAAAATATTTTATTTTAACGTTAAATTAATTCGAGCTAAATTACTTGATGAGAATTTAATTATACAAATAAATATAATTGAATCTAGATTATTAGATTACAATAAAAAAATTAAAATTTTCAAAGATTTTAATAATGAACTCATTGAGATATTATCCAAAAAAGAGACTCACTAATTGTATTAAATTTAAACAAATGAAATATCTAATCATCGCATTATTATTTCTCCCAATGATTTCTTTTGGACAAAATCCCAAAATAAAGGATTTTAAAATCACTATACTTTCCACAATGCTTTCCGATTCTTATATCGGCGAGTGGGGATTTTCAGCAATGATTGAAGTTGGTGGGGAAAGAATTTTATTTGATGCCGGTTCAAGAGAAAATACAGTTGTTCAGAATGCAAAAGAATTAAATATCAATCTTGATAATGTTGATAATATTTTCTTAAGTCACAATCATAAAGACCATACAGGTGGACTAATAACGTTAAAAAAGGAGTATCCCAACTCTTTCAAAAACGCACATGTAGGTGAGGGTATTTTTTATTCAAGACCTAATCCAGATGGAGATGGTAATTATGTTCTAAGTATTAGGAATACTATTGAAAATTTAGGAATTAAGTTTATTAGCCATAAAAATCCCACACAATTAGTTCCTGGTGTGTGGACAACTGGACCAGTTCCAAGAAAATACGATGAAAAAAATTGGAGTGGTGTGAGCAAAATGATTGATAGTAAAGGAAATCTAGTAGAGGATGTGATACCCGAAGACCAATCTTTATTTTTCGATACTGAAAATGGCATTGTTTTAATAAGTGGATGTAGCCACGCAGGACTTGCTAATATACTTGATTACGTACAAAAGATTATTCCAGGTAGACCAGTTTATAAAATTATTGGCGGTTTTCATTTGTTAAAACTTAGTAATGATAAGTTAGAATGGACTGCAGGAAAAATGAGAGAAGCAGGAGTTAATTACTTTGTAGGAGCTCATTGTACCGGATTGAACTCAACATATTCAATTCGCAATTTTTTAGGCCTTACGTCAGAAAGGGCTTTGGTTGGTTCAGTAGGCACGGTTATAACAGCAAAAGGAATATTTCCCGGTTATATGGAATAATTAACGCTTTCATTTTCTCAAAAAATCTTCAAATCCGCCGCGGCGGACGGTCAGGTACGCCGCGGTGAATGTGAGTTTACCTTCGGTAAGCAGGCCTATCTTCATTAGTAGGGCCTAATTTCTATAGGCAGGCCTGACAGCCGAGTCTGGTTCAAATCTCCGGCTCGCTACAGAGGCTTCCCTGCAGGATGGCCTACTTTATAGGTGAAAGTCGGTTTAACAAGTGGAAGAGAAAAAATAAATTTTAGAATCAGAAATTTTATGATTCTACCTATCTTTTGAAATATTTAAAATAGCGCCATATGAAACATTTTGTGACAGTAACAATTTTAGCTTCAATAATAATTGTTTCTTTTTTCATGGAATCCTGTACAAAAAATACTGACGAGGCAGTTGATGGAGGCACTTTTCCAAAAGATACCTGGACAATTATTCAGGACAATATTCTCACACTGTCTTGTGCAACAAGTGGTTGTCATTCATCTACCAGCGATGCTACCTATGGTCAGCATAACCTACTGTTAAACTCAACTAACGCGTACGATAATTTAATTAATATCATTTCAAAAAATGCGGCAGCAAAAACAGCCGGCCTAGTAAGGGTAAAGCCGGGTGATTATATAAATAGTCTATTTTATCAGAAAATCGATTGTCAGACACCGGCTAAATATGGTTCATCGATGCCATTGGGGGGTACAAATTTGACATCGGGACAAATAGAATTTATCAAACAATGGATAATCAAAGGTGCACCTAAAAAAGGAAGTGTTGTTGATGAAAACATACTGACCAGTAATGAAGTATGCAGTCAGGCTTTTGTACCCATGCAGGCACCTGCCGCTGCAGATGGATTTCAATTAGCGATCAATGCGTTCACAGTAAGAGCCAAAACAGAACGTGAAGTGTTTGTTAACAGAACCTCTCCCAATACTTCCACAGTATATGTAAATAAATTTACCATGCAAGGGCGGCCAAACAGTCACCATTTTGTTTTATATGGATTCCAAAGCACTACTTTGTTACCACCCGCAAATACATTGAGGGATTTGTATAATGCAGACGCAACTATCAACATAACCACATTTGCACAAATGCAGAACCATATATTTTTGGGTGGTGGTACAGATGTAAACACAACTTATACATTTCCTGAAGGTGTTGCTCTGAAAGTTCCCCCGGCTACAGCGCTTGACCTGAATGCACATTATTTTAATACACAGAACAGCAATTTAATAGGCGAGAATTACATCAATATGTATACCGTTTCTCAGGCAAATGTTGTAAAAGAGGCGCAGTCTATAAACTTTGCCAACTATAATTTTTCTATTCCTGCTAATTCACGTAAAACGATAACAACCGATTATAAATTTAATAAAGAAGTAACCGTAATTACACTTACCTCGCATTTTCATAAGTTGGGTGAGAAATTTCAAATTAAAATTCTAGGTGGAACAAGAAATGGAGAGGTCGTTTATGAAAATACAGATTGGGAGCACCCCATAGTAATCAACCTTGCCAAACCCATTCAGCTGAAAGCAGGAGAAGGATTGACCAGTGTGGTGACCTATAATAATACCACTAATAAAATGGTGAATTTCGGATTAACCAGTGAGGATGAAATGAATATTATTTTCGGGTATTACTATTAATCATTTGATGCAAAAAGAACCGCCTCATTCGTTTTTTTCCAAACTTAGATTTTTAGGGCCTGGTTTTATTCTTTCAGCCTCTATCGTGGGGTCTGGAGAGTTAATTGCCACTACTATTCTGGGAGCAAAAGGTGGATTTATCACCTTTTGGGTTATTCTAGTCAGTTGCTTGGTGAAAGTTGCCATACAACTTGAATTCGGTAAAAACGCAATCATTACCGGAAAAACTTTAATGTTTTCTTTCGCAAAACTCCCTGGTCCAACTTTCAAAAAAGGGAATTGGGTCATTTGGGCAACTTTT
>Ga0209400_1001265_pt1 | contig 20670 bp, 16 predicted proteins | sample M_130807_EF_Meta_FD_187313 | JGI IMG/M metagenome (GOLD analysis project Ga0209400, IMG submission 187313) | Freshwater microbial communities from Lake Montjoie, Canada to study carbon cycling - M_130807_EF_MetaG (SPAdes) (version 2) | ecosystem: Environmental > Aquatic > Freshwater > Lake... | reverse complement strand
ATGAAACTCATCCTCCAAAAACAAAAATTCCTCGGAGCCCTATCCGCCGTGCAAAACGTGGTCGGGACGCGGACTCCGATCGGCATCCTCAACAACCTTCTGCTGCGTGCGGAAAAAAACCAGCTGACCATTTCGGCAACCGATCTGGATATCGGGATCAGCACTTCGTGTGAAGCGGGGGTCGAGAAACCCGGCTCGATCACGCTCCCTGCCCGCCGCTTGTTCAGCATTATCCGTGAGATGCCTTCGGAAGAACTCACCTTGGATGTGGATGCCAAATTGGGCGCCACTATGCGTTGTGGCGCGGCCTTCTTCAAAATTATGGGAATGCCTGCCGAGGAATTCCCCGCGATCCCCGAATTTCCGGCCAAAGCCAGCGAGAAAAACCCCATCTACAAAGTGGAGCAAAAGGCCCTCAAGGAACTCATGAAAAGGGTTTCCTACGCCATGTCCGCCGATGAGAAGCGCTACGTTCTGAACGGCCTCCTGGTCTGCCTCAAGGACGGCAAACTGACCCTTGTCGCCACCGATGGGCGCCGGCTCGCCCTGACCGATCAGGAATTGGATTTTCCCAAATCGGGAGAACGCGAATTTATTCTGCCGGCGAAGGCCGTTCTCGAACTGCAACGGCTTCTCGGTGACAAGGAGGATGTTTCCTTTGCGATTCTCGAAAATCAGATTCTCTTTTCCTTCGGACATACGAGGATCGCAGCCAAGATGGTCGAGGGCAACTACCCCAATTATCGCCAGGTCATTCCCGCCGAGGCGAAGGAACGGGTCACCTTGGAGCGGGAGCTTTTCCTCAACTCGGTCCGGCGGGTCGCCCTGCTCTCGAGTGAAAAATCTAATTCGGTGAAGCTGACGTTTGCCAAAAACAATCTGGAAATTGCGGCCAACACTCCGGATGTCGGAGAAGCGCGGGAGGCACTTCCGGTGCAGTACAAGGGGAAGGATTTTTCCATGGCTTTCAATCCGGAGTTTTTGATCGACCCCCTCAAGAACATCGACAGCGACACGGTGCACTTTGACTTTATTGACGAACTAAGCCCGGGCGTGATCCGCTACAACAAACCGTTTCTATACGTGATCATGCCGATGCGGACGGCCTAAGCCGCGCGGCGTGCTCCGGCGTCTTCGCCTCACTTCGTTTCGTTGCCACCCGTCTCTCGATCTTGAAAATCTCGGCAATCGGGTTTTGCTTACCGGTGCCAATGGCCGGGGCAAAACCACCCTCCTGGAATCCGTGGCGGTCTTGGCCCGGCTACGATCTTTCCGCACGCGGGCTTTGCGGGATTTAACCCAACACGGAGCCGAGGGATGGAGAGCCGAGGGAGCTTGGGCGGATGAAGCGGGGCCGGTTCGGCTTGGGGTGATTTGGCGAGGGGCCGGGCGGGAACTGGAAATCGACGGCAGGGCAGGAGCGACCACGGACGAATTTTGGGGAAGAGCCCTGGCCGTGGTGGCACATGGAGGGGACACGGCGATTCTCGAAGGGGGATCGGCCGAACGCCGAGGGGGGTTCGATCTTTTGTTGGCGGAAGTCGATCCCGCCCGCCTTCCCGATCTGCGGCGCCTCCGGGAAGTCATACGGCAACGCTCCGCCCTGCTCCGGCAGAGTCGTGCGTCAAGGGAGGAATGGGACGCTTGGACCACCGCATTGGCTGAACTTGCGGAAATCCTGCAGCCTGCGCGCCGGGCCCTCGCCCAAATTTTTCTGCCTCATTTGGAAAAAGCCCATCGGGATCTGACGGCAGGCGCTGAAAAGTTGAAGGTAAGTTATGAACCGGAGGAGCCGGTTCCCGCGGCCGGTCCGGAGAGGGACCGCCTGTGGGAGCGGGAGCGGGAGCGGGGGTTGAATTTAGCAGGCCCCCAAAGGGACGATTGGGATTTCCGTCTGGGGGGGAAAAGCCTTTCCCGTTTTGGATCGGAGGGACAACGCCGGGCGGCGTGTTTGGCGGTTCGTCTCGCGGAATTGCAACTGCTCCGGGAATCCCGAAAGAGGACACCGGTTTTGTTGGTGGACGATGCGCTGAAGGAGCTGGATGAGGAGCGGCGGATGGCCTTTTGGAAAGGGGTGCCGGCCGATTGCCAAGTGTTGTACGCATCGGCCCATGACCGTCCGGGGCAGGGGGATTCATGGGTTATTCTTGAGATTTCCCCCGGCCGGGCAGAAGTTGTCCGGGCGTGAGCCTTGCCAAGACCTTGTCGGAACCGATACGATTCACGCCCGTTTCGAAAATTTAAAAATGAAGGAGATCAGCCATGGCCACTGAAGTCGGACCCGTTAAAACCGTGGAGGCGCCGCCTCTGCGCCCCCTCAACATTCCCAACCGCTTGGCGCCGACTCCGAAGCAGGGCCCAAAATATCCGGTCAAAGTGCGCAATCTGGCCGGGCAGGAAGTTGTTTTGGCGGATCCGGTGATGACCCGGGCTCTTGTGGCCCTGATGGACACCCATGCCGTGATCGGCGGGGCGGCCTGCCACTGGGGTGGTCCGGCGGCCTTGGCGGAAATCATGTCCGCGATTCACGGGGTGATGTTTGCGGAAAAAAATCGGCCGTGGCATGAGGGCTACAATTTTGTCAACGACGCCGGCCACACGGAAAATGGGGTTTACGCCCTGCGCGCCCAGTACGCCTTCGACGGGATGACGTTCGATGATTTAAAAAAATTCCGCTCCATCGAAAGTAAGCTGACGGGGCACGGGGAAAGCCACCTCAATCCACAGGGGGTGTTTATCAGCAACGGTCCGCTCGGCTCCGGAATTCCTGTGGCGCAAGGGCTCGCATTGGGGGACAAGTTGGCCAAACGGGACCGCGTGACTTTTTGCGTGATTTCCGACGGAGCCTGCATGGAGGGGGAGGCTAAAGAAGCGATGGCGGCGATCCCCGGATTGGCGAGCCGGAATGAAATCAACCCGTTCATTCTGGTCGTCTCCGACAATGACACCAAACTTTCCGGCCGGATTTCGGAGGACAGTTATACAATGGAGCCCTCCTTTGCGGCCATGGCGCCCCTGGGCTGGAACGTCCGCCATGTAAAGGACGGACAAAATCTGGAAAAAGTGTATCAGGCGGTGGAGCAGGCGCTGACCGAAGCCAAGGGGGATCCGCGGCGGCCGGTTTGTCTGTGGGTGAAAACGATCAAGGGCTATGGGGTGAAAGAAACCGAGAAAAGCTCGTCCGGCGGGCACGGGTTTCCGCTCAAGGACGGCGAAAAAATCATTCCGTTCGTGGAGGAGATCACCGGCGGAAAAACACCGGCCGAGCTGAAATCGTGGGCGGAGGCATTGCGCAAGGGTTGGGAAGACAAGCAGGCGGCGAAAAAACCCGCGCCGGCTTTGACCGCCCCTGCGGTGAAAAAGGAAAAAGTTCAGGCCGGATTTGCCCGGGCGGCAACGGCGGCGGCTCAGGAAGGCTTGCCGGTAGTTTCGATCAGCGCCGATTTGGCCGGCTCGACCGGCGTGGCGGGGTTTCAAAAAGCCGTGCCGGGGCGCTCGTTCGACATCGGAGTGGCCGAAGCAAACATGTTGAGCACCTGTACGGGATTGGCCAAAACCGGATTTATTCCGGTGGCGGACACCTTTTCGCAATTTGGAATCACCAAAGGCAACCTGCCGATCATCATGGCTGCTCTCTCGCAGGGGCCTGTGGTGGCTGCCTTCACCCATGCGGGATTTCAGGACGCTGCAGACGGGGCCTCGCATGAAGCGACGACCTACTTTGCCGCGGTGAGTTCGATTCCGCACACGCTGGCCATTGCCGTGAGTTGCTCGGAACAGGCGGAAGCCCTCATGCATGCGGCTTTCCGCAGGATTGCGGAAGATCGTCAGGCCGGGAAGGACGGGGAAAGCGCGCTCTTTTTTGCCGGGCGGGAAGACTTCCCTGCGAGGGTTGGGGATCGGCCCGCAGGATATCCTTGGGGGAAAGCGACGGTGATCCGGCCCGGCAAGGATGTGGTCTTGGTGGCATGTGGACCGATGGTGCCGCTGGCTCTCGAGGCGGCAGAGTTGCTCGCGAAAGATGGGAAAGAAGCGACAGTGATCGACAACCCGTTTGTGAACCGACCGGATTTGGCAACGATCAAGCCGGCCGTGACTGCGGCGGGCGGGAAACTGGTGACGATCGAGGATCATCAAATCGTGGGAGGAATGGGGGCCATGCTGGTGCATGCCCTGTGCCTCGATGGGGTAGCCCTCCGGGCCGCTTCGATCGGCATGCATGGTGAGTTTGGGCGGTCCGCCTATAGCGCCCGGGAGCTCTATGAGCACTTCGGGATGGGATCGAACGATATTTTGGCCGCCGCGCGGAAGCTCTGTTCTTGATCTGGCGTTGGGTTGCATTCGTTCTGCTCGGGGTGCTGGCCACCGAGGGGTGGGCGGAAATCCGGCTTTTCATTGTGGATTCGGGAAAGCCTGAGGGGGCATCTGAGCTCGTGGTGGTGGAGTCGGAGCGAAACGAAGGAAGCAAGGTCGTCCTTCAGCAAAGCAACGGGACCAAGCGGGAGGTTCCCAAAGAAAGCATCCTTGCGCGTCTTCCGTCTGCTCCAGGGCCGGGAGAAGTGCTGACACGGGAGGCGGCCGCCAAGGCGATCAGCGACCTTTTGGAAGCGAAGACCAAGGTGCCGGTCCTGGAAAAAGTCCTGCAGGAGGAGGTGGAAAAGTGGAAGGCCTGTCTCGACAAACTGCCAAGCGCTGAGGATCCCGGGGCTTTGGCCAAGGCGGAGGCGGCGTTTGCCGAGGCTTTTAGCCGAGCAATGCCCAAAGCCCACGACCCGAAAAACGACTATTCCATGGAGGAGATCCGGCAGCAGATCAAAGCCCTCGAAGCATTAAAAAAAGAGTTTCCGAATCGGGAGCCGGAAATTGATCGGGGCATGGAGCCTTGGCGGATGGAGGAGACAGAGCGGCTCGCAGGGAAAAAGAAATTTGAAGGGCGGTGGCTCACTCCGGAGGAATGGGAAAAAGAAAAAGGAGCGCGGGAAAAAGCGGCTCGGGAAGGGTTCCTAAAAAAAATCCAACTTCCGGAGGTCTCCTCTGTCCTGATTGGGCAGGGAATCCTGCTTGCAGGGGTGGCAATGGCGGCGGGAGCGTTGCTTTTGGGGGTGAGCTTTCTATTTCACGGAGCCATGGAAATTTTCAAACATCGGGCATGGTGGAAAGGCGCGGCTTGGTTGGTTGCGGGAGGGCTGATGATGGGCCTGTTGGGAGTGGCCGCAGAGCTGGGCCTTTCTTTTCCCGAGCCCTTGGCCATCACCGGCAACGGGAATCCGGCGCCCTTGGAGGAGTTTCTCTGGCAACAGGTTGGCAACCACCAACCCTTTCCTGAGGAAATTCACGTTTCGGATGTGGATCTGAACGCCTGGTGGCAGAAGCGGCTGAGGTTCGCGCCGTTGGCGGTCACCGAACTTCTTGTGGTCAGCACGGATGGTTGGAGGGTGCAGTTTTTGGAGGGGGGACTGAAGCTGGATCGGGAGGGACGGATTTTGGGAAGGAGGCTCCTTCTTCGGCATGAGCTAACCTTAAGTCGCGCGGAAAAAGGGGAAGAGATTTACCGCGTGGAAGCGACCTTGGGCAAATTGCCCCTTCCGCCGGCATTGGTGCTCTCAACTTGGGAGGCGTGGATGCAGGATTTGGCCAGGGTGGGGGGAATTTTTCCCGGCGGAAATAAGGAGAGGGTGGGGAGGCTGGAAAAAGGGGCGGTGGTCCTGACGCAAAAGGCAAAAACTCAGGGGGGTTGAATCTTGGCGCGGTCGTGGGAAGATATGGATCAAGGAGGATATTGATTTTATGGCAAAAGGAGGAACGGAATGGGCAGCCCGGATTCGGGGCGAGGTACAGAAATCCATCATCGGGCAGGATGATGTCATCGAGCGGCTTTTGGTCGCCCTGCTATCGAACGGGCACGTTTTGCTCGAAGGACTTCCGGGTCTCGCCAAGACCCTTCTGATTAAAAGCCTTGGGACGGCGATGGGGCTTGATTTCGAACGCATTCAGTTCACCCCGGATCTTCTGCCGAGCGATGTGGTGGGAACCATGGTCTTCCAGCCCAAGGAGGGAAGTTTCCGGGTTCACAAGGGTCCGGTTTTCGCGAATCTCGTCCTTGCGGATGAAATCAATCGTGCGCCTGCGAAGGTGCAAAGCGCCCTGCTCGAGGCCATGCAGGAACGGCAGGTGACCATCGGGGGCGAGACGCATCATTTGCCCAAGCCCTTTTTGGTGATGGCGACGCAAAACCCTTTGGAACAGGAGGGAACCTATCCTCTTCCCGAGGCGCAGACTGACCGGTTCCTTTTTAAAATTTTGGTGGACTATCCTTCGGAGCAGGAAGAGAGGGCGATGATGGAGCGTTGGGGGCAGCTGAGCACGCAACCCAAACTGGCGGCGGTTTCGTCCGGGGAGGAGCTTCTCTCTATGCGGGAGAAGGTCGATAGCGTCCACCTGAGCCCGCCCCTGCAGGCCTATATGTTGGCTCTGGTTCGGACAACGCGGGAAGCAGCGGCATCGGCCGGCAACGGTGGGAAAGTTTTGTCGTACGGCGCTAGCCCACGGGCCTCACTGGCGTTGGTTCAGGCCAGCCGGGCTCTTGCCTGGTTACACGGCATGGATCACGCGACTCCGGAAGTGGTGCAGAATGTGTTTCTGGATGCCCTGCGGCACCGGGTCGGGTTGACCTATGAGGCGGAAGCCGAGGAAACCACGACGGATGAGATTTTGCAGGGAGTGCTTGCCCGCGTTCCCGTGCCGTCCGGATATTAAGGAGGGGCGGAGGAGCCGAAAACGATGAGCACGGCAATCGCGCCCGGGGAGGTGGCCCGCAAGGCTCCGCTGGCCCTGTTGCGCAAGCTGGAATGGCGGGTTCGCATGGCAGCGGATTCGTTTTTGGGAGGGGAGTACCGCTCGGCGTTCCGGGGCCGGGGTCGGGAATTCGACCAGGTGGTGAAATATGAGTTCGGGGACGATGTCCGGGATGTGGATTGGAACGTCTCGGCCCGGTTGGGAGAGCTATACCGGAAAAAATTCATCGAGGAGCGGGAATTAACCGTCGTGCTTTTAATGGAGGACACCCCCGCCCTGCAGTTTGGCTCGGGGCAACGAACGAAGAGGGAGACTCTACTCGAACTGGCGGGACTCTTTGCACTCACGGCGGCCGGGAACCGAGACCGGGTTGGATTCTGGCATGCCACGCCCGCAGGAGATCAGGTACGGCAACCCGTGCGGGGGAGAGTGAACATCGTTCGGACTGCCGCCACCCTTTTGGGACAGCCGATTCCAAAATTGGAGGACGGCCCGGAAGCATCGGTGGACTGGAAGATGTTTTTCCATGCGTTTCCGAAGCACAGCGTGGTTCTCTGGCTTGGGGATTTTCCTCCAAGACCTGTGGGCCCCGGATGGGCGGCGCTCCGCAAGAGGTATGAGATGATTGGAGTACGGGTGGACGATCCATGGGATGTTCATCTGCCGTCGCTGGGAATTCTTCCGGCGGTGGATCCTGAGACGGGCGAGGTCATGGCATTCGATATGGGGACGCGGGAAAGCCAGAGTCGGCATGCGGCCTGGGTCGCCGAACGGGAACGGGCTTGGCAGGAATGGTTCCCGAGTCCGTTGCAGCGGCTTGTGGTCAGCACCGAAGGAGATCTACTGGATCCTTTGGTGGCCTTTTTCCGAAAAAGAATGCAGGGGGTAAGAAAATGAGCCCGACCCTTTTGCCGGGAGGATGGACGCTGGCGAATCCTCTTTGGCTTCTGGCGTTTCTTCTAATTCCGCTGGGACTCTGGTGGAGAAGCCGGCGCTCCCGACCGGTCTTGGTGATTCCCCGGGTCGCCCGCTGGGCAGGGGCTCCGGCGGTGTCGCTGGGGAGACTGCCCTCCATTCTGGCGGGGATCGGGCTGGGACTTTTAATTGTGGCGCTGGCACGGCCCCAGCAGTTGGAGGAAAAAAAACAGGTCCGGCAAAAGGGATACGACATCATGCTAGCGATCGATCTTTCTCCGAGCATGCTCGCGGAGGATTACGAGGGGCCTAATGGACGGATCAACCGGGTTCAGGCCATCCAGCCGATCATCGAGGCCTTTATTTCCCGCCGCCCGACGGATCGGATTGGGGTGGTGATTTATGGGGGCCGGGCCTACACCCTTTCTCCGCTGACCTTTGATCATGAATGGCTGGCGCGACAGATCCGGAGGCTGAAGGTGGGATTGGTGGAGGATGCGACGGCGGTGGGGGATGGGTTGGGCTTGGCCGTTTCCCGGCTCGAACAGGCGGAAAAGGAAAAGGACGGACAACGCAAGGGGGCCTTCATCATTCTTATGACCGACGGGTCAAACAACAGCGGGGTGTTGGCGCCAATGCAGGCGGCCGAACTGGCGCGGGCCAAAGGCATTCCCGTGTACACCATCGGGGCAGGACAACCCGGGGTGGTTCCCATGCCGGTGATCGACAATGCGGGGCGCAAGCTTGGATACCGGCAGGCGGTCTCCGATCTGGATGAGGAGACCTTGCAGAGGATTTCTGATCTGACCGGGGGAAAATTCTTCCGTGCGATGGATGTAGGAACAGCCGAAGAAGCTTTTGCCGCAATTGATAAAAAACAAAGGATTGAATTCAATGCAAAAGCCCAGCTGAGGGCGCACGAGTGGTTTGCGGTATTTGCCGGGCCCGGGGCATTGGCGTTTTTCGGGGGTCTGGCTCTGGCCCGGCCTGGCCGTTGGGGGAAAACCGCATGAACTTTTTTGGCATTCATTGGGATCAGCCTTGGATTTTGCTGCTGGCACCCGTAGCGCCTTTTGTTGCGTGGATGATTTTTCGAGGCAAATCCAGTCAGGGAGGATCTCTTGGCTTTCCGAAAGTTCTCCGTCGGTGGGCGGGAGCGAGGGCGGTGGTGGATCGTCCCGGGGCAGGACGGGGACCGAACGGATTTTGGCTGGGAGCCGGATTACTTTTTGCGGTGGTCACCTTGGCCCGGCCCCAATGGGGAAATCTGGAGGAGACGGTGTTTGATCAGTCCCGCGAAGTCCTGATCGCACTGGATCTTTCAGCCAGCATGTTGGCGGATGATGTGAAGCCCACGCGTCTGGCGCGCGCTAAACTCCTCATCGGCAATCTGCTTGATGAATTGCAAGGGGAACGAGTGGGGCTGGCGGTTTTTGCCGGAACCTCTTTTTTACAGGTCCCCCTGAGCTCGGATTATGAGGTGCTGCGGGACATTCTTCCCGGGCTTGATCCTTCCTATCTTCCTCAGGCTGGAACGGATTACGCGGGAATGCTTAGAGTGGCGGCCGAGGCATTCGGACAAAGCTCTGCAGCGGATCGGTTTCTGATCGTGCTGAGCGATGGAGAAGCGCATGACCCTGGCTGGCGGGCGGCTCTGGAAGAACTGAAGAAAAAACAGGTGAAGATCATCACCTTGGGAATTGGAACAGCGGCGGGGGCGCTTCTGCCGGATCCCCAAGGAGGAGTGATGAAGGATGGGCGGGGAGCGGCCGTTCTTTCCCGGTTGGAACCGGGAACTCTGCAAGAGTTGGCGCAAAGCACTGGCGGGGCTTATCGGGAGGCTTCCAACTGGGTGGATGTGGCGGCTCTCTTAAGTGAGACAATCGCACAGGGGAAGACCGGAGACTTTTCGAAAACCCGGGAAGTTCGGCAGGCTGAACGCTTTCAATGGTTTTTGGCTCCGGCGGTTCTTTTGCTCGCATTGAGTTTTGCGCTGGAAATTCCAGCCCTGCCGGGGCGGAGGAGGGTCGCGATGGGCACGACCACATCAGGAGAGGTTCTTGCCCCGCCAGTTCTGAAAAAAACCACCAAACTTGTTTCCAAGGAAACACGGGAGAAGGTCTACGCATGAAAAGAAGAATTCTTGTGACGGCTCTCTTTACGATCACGGAAATCGCAGCGGGTAGCAGTGCGTTGCCGCCTGCGGGGGCATCGGGGCCGGATTCCTCATCCGGGTTAAAAACGGCCGTGGCCTCCCTTTCTGAAAAAAAGAAAAAGCCCGCCTCGGACTACGCGCGAATGGCGGAGGAAACGATTCAGTTCGGAGGAAGGCCCGATGCGGTGCAGAAGCTCTCAGCTTCCAGCCGACAAGGGGAAGACCCCCAGGCTCCGTGGCGGGGAATGGTGGGGGATGCACTCGCGGGGGTGGATGAAGGCGAGCGAGTGGATGCAAAGGCTGCGGACTGGCCCCGGTTAAGGGAGGAATTGAAAAAACTTCAACCTCCGCCCCCCCCAAAATCCGACTCTTCCAAATCATCTAAAGATCAAAAGAAGGACAAGAAACAGTCGGAGGATAAAAAATCCGGCAAAGGGAAAGGCGAACCGCAGGACCAAAAAGGAGGCCAAGGGGAAAAATCGGATAACTCTCAAGGGAGTTCCGGAAAGGAAGAAAAAGACTCCTCAAGCCCGCCCTCTTCCGATCAGAAGGGGCAGGGAGGACAGCAAGGAAAGCCCGGGGAGAAGAATGAGGGACAGGGATCCGGGGAGGACGGCAAAAGTGGCGACGAAAAACAGAAGCAGGAGGCAAAAGGAAAAGGCAAAGATCCCAATCAGGTGAAAGATTACAGCTCCAGCAAGGAGCAGGAGGGAACGATGAGGAATCGGGAAGAGGAAGTCGCCCCGATTCAGGATCAGGGGGCAGGTTTTTCGGGGATGGGGCAGGAGAAGAAGGAGCAGGGAAAGGAACCGGGCAAACCTTCAGGCGGGATGGCGGAAGGCGGAGAGAAGAAAGAAAAGGGAAAGGAGGCTCCGGAGGGCATGCGCATGGTGGGCGGCGGATCCGGGAAAAAGGAAAAAGATGGGAAAGAGAGTGCCTTTACCCTTGAGGCCAACTCGCGATTGGAACAAGTTCGTCAGTCCGACAGCCCGGCCATTCTCCAACAAAGACTTCAACCCAAAGACCAACGACCCTCCCCCTCTTCAACAGCCAAACCATGGTAACCGGAATGAAAAAACTTTGCCTCTTCCTGATTCTTTTGGGTGCCGGATGTTATCTCGGACGAGCACAGTCGGTGACTTGGAACGATCCGGGGACAATGGGGGCAAACGAACCGGTACAACTGGAACTGGTTTTTACGGATTGTCAGCCGTCTGGTTCGGTCAATCTTCCGGCGGTTCGGGGGCTGGACGTTTTGGGGCAGCCGGGGCGGGCAACCAGTTTTTCGATGATCAATTTTCAAACAAGCACTTCCACAACGCTCAGTTATACCGTGCGAGCCACGGCAGAAGGCAGGATCCAAATTCCAGCCTTTACTGTGGCCACGGACAAAGGACGGATGAACGTGCCGGCGCTGGGACTGAATACGGGACGATCTTCTTCGGGCCAGGGCCGGCCGCAACCGAATTCAGGATTTCCCTTTTCTCCCGCAATGCCCACGCCTTCTCCTGCGGTCGGGGGCTCTCCACAGGGGGTTGCTCAGGCCGAGGCGGCAATGGAACCAAGAAATCCCTACCTCGGGGAAGTGTTTGATGTGAATTATAGGGTTTTCATCACGGGAAACCGGAATGGTCGGGTGAAAACCACGCCTCTTTGGGACGTGCAGAATTTTACTGCCGAGGCATGGGACCGAGGCCAGCAGATTGGGCCCGGAGGTAGCAAGGGGCTGCAGTTCCACACCCGGGCGATGATTCCCAAAGCGGGCGCCTTTGAGGTCCCGCCCATCCGGCAGAAACTGGACATTGAAACGGGATTTGGCGGAGCTTCCTTCTTTTTTACCCAACCCGGGAGCCAAGAAGTGGAGGTTTCAAGCGAACCCATGCCTGTGGTGGTGCAGGCCCTACCAAGCGGGGCGCCTGTGGGATTCAAGGGCGCGGTGGGGCAGTTTTCCATGGAATCCAAAATGGTTCCGGAGCAGGTCAACGAGGGAGAGCCAGTGACCTGGACCCTGACCCTTCGTGGCACGGGCAACTGGCCCATGGGGGTGGAACTCCCCGCCCGGACCGTCCCCAACCAGATTCGAACGATTCAGCCAAAGTTGAGGAGGGATTTCAACGGAACGGAGGTTTTCACAGGGGCGATTGTTGAGGATCTGGTGATGATTCCCACGCAGTCCGGGGAGTTCGAGCTTCCCCCGGTCAAGTTCGTGTATTTCGATCCGAAGAAAAAATCATACGAGAGCATCGAAGCCAAACCGCCGAAGATTTCCGTTACCAAGGCAGCTGGCGGACTTTCTCTTTCCAATCCGGCGCCTACCAGTACGGCTACGGCCACCCCGGCGTCCAAGCAGCCCCTTCCGCAAGTTCTCAAGCCGGCGACACCTCTCCAGTATGGAGCGCCTGGTCTTCCACGGGAGCCTGAGGAAGGATGGGGACGGGGCTTTGCCCCGGCGGGAGGAGGCCTTCTCCGTCTCTTCTGCGTCCTCCCATGGGTGTTGCTCCTCGGGGCATGGTGGAGATGGGCAACACGGCAGGCCGTGCTGACGGATCCTGAACGGAGCCGTAAGGAAGCTCTCCTCGATTTGAAACGTGCGGTGCAAACTCTCCGTGAAGCCGGGGAAAACACGACCCTTAGGGAGAAGATGCTTCTCCTCTGGCAGAAATCCGTGGCAGGAGTATTTGGGGTGGAAGGAGCGACGCCCTCCTGGGGAGATCTCTCTCTGGCGACAGCCGCCATGCCGGGGGCTGACCGGGCAGAGTTGGAACAGTGCTGGGGGGAGTCGGAGGAAGTGTTATACGGCAGGAATCGTCAACTGGAGGAACGGTGGTGCGACCGGGCGGCGGATCTGGCGTCCCGAATTGATCTGCCTCCTTTGAAGTTCTGGGAACCTCTGCGCCCGAGAAATGTTTTTCCTTGGATGGCCCTTGTTCTGGCGATGACCCTTGTTTCCGGAGGGGAGCTGATTGCCGACGAAAATAAAAAAGCCGATCAATCGATGGATCCCATTGCACTCTATCGGGAGGGAAACTTTGGCGAAGCGGCGAAAATCTGGGACGAGCGAGTGAAGAAAAGTCCGGCTGACCCGGTGGCAAGAAACAACCTGGCCTTGGCCTATTTCCAGTTGGGGGACAAGGAAAGGGCTTTGGCGCATGGGCTTTCCTCTTATCTCCTGGCGCCAGGAAGAGGGGCCGCCGCCTGGAATACGCGTATTTTTTCTTCGACCGCAAATCAGCTCGATCCGGCCATATCCAGATTATGGGAGGAAAACTGGGCCGCGGCTTTGACCTCCATGGGCGGGGTTTTTGTTTGGCAAGGAACAATGATTCTTGGGGTGGTGTTTGTCGCGTTGGGAGTGGGGATTTGGCTGGCCAGCGGGTATGGGATGGCTGGTCGAAAGATTCTCTTTCGATTGGGTTTGGGAGTTCTGCTTCTGGGGGCCGGACTGGCGATTGCCGGGGGCGCAGCCCTAGCCACTTATGGGAAATTGGCCGACCGGGGGGCGGTGATGATCGTCGATGTGGCTCCCTTGCGTTCTGTACCGACCGAAGTTGAGCCTCAGGCGGAAAAGGCCTATCCCCCCGGTTCGATCGCCCATTTGGAAAAAAACTTTTTAGGTTGGAGTAAAATCCGATTGCCGAATCACGACGCCGGCTGGATCCGGGCCGAAAATCTGGTTCCGCTATATTAAGGGCGGCGGAGTTGGATTCGATTGGTGAAGGGAATGGGGGCTTCCTCTTCGGGTTGGGGAATTTGCGAATCCGGAGATTGGGAAGGAAAGAGCTGTTCCAGCATGGAGGGGTTTTTGCCGGTCGATAGAACCTGAACGACGAAGTTAGTCGTTTGCACTGCAGGAACAGAGGACGACTCCCAAAGTCGGCGGGAGGACAGCTTAAGGTTGAATCGGCCTTCTCTGGGGAAAATAATCCGCAGGATTTGGGTGCCTGGGGTACCCGGGCGGGCTGCAGTCGACGGAAGGTAAGATTCGCTAACAAGACGGGCAGTTTGCATCGGGGGATCGAGAACCCAGCGGTACCCAGTGGAAAAGTTTGCCGGAAGACGGACTTCGAGCGGTTCCCCTGCGTGGGTTGTCAGATCATGGGAAGAACGGATAAGTCCACAGCCCGCGACGAGAATCCCTGCAAAAAAGAAGAAGGACCAACGGGAAAATTGAGCGGAGGCGGGGGGAGGAGATTTCAGATTTTTTGGCGGAGGGGAGCGAGATCTTCGTCCTCTTTGGCCGCATCCGCCCAGGCCTGATCGATTCGGATGGCGGCTTGAACATAGGAACGGGCCTTTTCGAGATCTTGGAGCTGGCAGTGATAACAGCCTAATTGAAATTTGATGTGGGGATTATCGGGGAACTTACGCTCCGCCTCCAAAAGGATTGAACGACCGTGCTGGAGGGAATCGTGGTGGCGGACGGCATCGGCAAGCGAAACCCAAACTTCCGGCTCTTCCGGGCGTAGCCTGCGGAGCCTTTCGGCAGTCTTCCGTAATTCCAGAAAACGGCCAGCGGCCCGAAGGATTCGGGTGCGCAGGAAGGCCAGCGTGAGGCTGTGGTCACCCTTTCGGCGGGCGCGGTTGATGCGGGCGAGAGCTTCGTCGTACATGCCCAGACCGCAGTAGCCCTCGAGCTCTTCCTGCAGTTTTGCGGGGTTATCCATCTCGCAACTGAAAATTGCAGAGATCGGAGCAATCACAAGAATCCGCCCAAGGTTGTTCCCACGAGGGATTGAACTGGTTGTAAGCAGATTCAAAAACTGGGGTGTTGCGCCGAAGGGGGAAAGGGCATGCTCTCCGTCTGTATGACCATCCTGGGAATTGATATCGGGGGAACCGGAGTCAAGGGAGCCTTGGTCGACTTTCCCGCCGGAACGATGAAGGGGGATCCACTTCACTTGCCCACGCCCAATCCCGCAACCCCGGGGGCATTGACCCGGACGATCAAAAAAATTGTTCAACATTTCCGACACAGTGGTCCCGTGGGCGCAGGATTCCCCGGGCCCATCCGGCGGGGTGTGGTGGGTACGGCCGTGAATCTCTCCTCCCGGTGGGTGGGAAAGAATGCGGAAAACATTTTCCAAAAAGGGACCCACCGCCGATTTTGCGTGATCAACGATGCGGATGCCGCCGGATTGGCCGAGGTTCACCACGGGGCCGGTAGAAAACAAAAAGGCACCATCCTCATGGTTACCTTGGGAACAGGGATCGGAAGCGCACTTTTTTACGAGGGCGTGCTGATTCCGAACACCGAGTTAGGTCATCTGACCCTTGAGGGGGGGGACGCGGAAAAAATCGCCAGCGCGAAAGCCCGGACGGATCATGACTGGAGCTGGAAAAAGTGGGGGCGCCGAGTGCGTGAATATCTGCAACGGGTCGATCAGCTGATCAACCCCGATCTCATCATCGTCGGGGGAGGCGTCAGCAAGCGGGCTGAAAAGTGGCTGCCCCGCGCATCGAAAGGGGTGAAGGCGAAGGTTGTTCCGGCAAAATTGCATAACGAGGCAGGAATCGTCGGGGCGGCCATGGCCGCGAAGCAGAAATTCTCAAGGTAGAGGCCCCCTTCGGGGGGCCTCGGCAACTTCGGAATTATTTTAAATACTGATCCACACCCCTTACACAGCGGATCTTTTTAGCGCGTAGAGTTTCGTTTAAACGATTCTGGCTTTGCGGAAGGTGATCCCGATTTAAAATCGGGTGGTGCAGGTGGTAAAGAATCGCACGACCGTAGACAAACTTGCGAGGGCGACCGAGATGATAAAGACGGAAGCCAACGTCAGAATCCTCCCCCAGACCCCAACCTTCGTAATCTTCGTCCCAGCCGTTGACGGCCAGAAGGTCGTCCCGCCACATGGCCATGTTGCACCCGATGATGCCCCGCTGGCCGGTGTTACGACGAACGACAGGAAAGGGTAGGCGAAAACCTTTTGCAGCTCCGGTTATGTTTCCGGCAACGAGAAGGCGGAAACCCGGGACGGGCTGGCCGGGCTGGAGAGCTTCGGAAGCCGAAGCGGAGAGATAGCAGCGACGGCCCTGCACCCAGAATCCTTCCTCGGCCAAGGAGGAGTGGTCCTCGATATATCTGGGGTGAGGGACGCAATCCGCATCGGTGAGAACCAGATAGTCCCCTGTGGCGGTGGCGAGTGCTCGGTTGAGAATGATGTTTTTTCGAAAGCCTTTGTCTTCATGCCACAGATGACGAACCGGGCAGGGCAACGCGGGGGTAAGTTGCAGGATGAGGTTGCGGGTTGCTTCGCCGGAGCCGTCATCCGCGATCAGAATTTCTTTGGGTGGGGTTGTTTGGCGGCAAAGGGCATCTAGGCAAAGCTCGAGCGGGCGCACGTGATTATAGGTGCTGATGACGAGGGATATTTTATCGGGGGAGATCATGAGGCGAGCGCGTTGACCTTGGCTTCCAGAATGGAAAGGTGATCCTCCGGGTCGAGGGCTTTCCCCGTCGCCCGTTGGACAAGTTCGGAGGCAGTGTAACGGCGACCATGAGCGTGGACCTTTTCCCGCAGCCAGCGGAGGAGAGGAGAGTAGTCGCGGGTCTGGATAGAGTTGGGGAGGGAGGGAAGGTCACGGTGGGTGGCCTGCCAAAGCTGGGATGCGGTGAGATTGCCGAGCGTGTAGGTGGGAAAGTAACCGAATCCTCCCAGAGACCAGTGGATGTCCTGTAGGCAACCACGGGCATCATCGGGCACCTTGAGGCCAAAAAGCTTTTGGAAAAGTTCGTTCCAGGCGGAAGGAAGGTCGCGAACGGAAAGATCTCCCTTGAGAAGCTGGGTTTCCAATTCGAAACGAAGAAGGATGTGAAGGTCGTATGTGACTTCGTCCGCTTCCACACGGATGAAAGAGCGCTCCACGGCGTTTGAAGCCCGCCATGCGGTATCCGGCGAATGCCCGGCGAGAGATGGAAACGCTTGGACGAGATCGGGCCACCAGGATTTCCAAAAAGAAAGATCACGGCCCACCCGGTTCTCCCATAGGCGCGATTGAGATTCGTGGATTCCGAGAGAGGCGGCTTGCCCGAGCGGGGTGCCGATTCGGGATTCGGGAAGGCCTTGATCGTACAGTCCGTGCCCCGCTTCGTGCAGCACCCCGTAAAGGGAAACCATGAAATCGGACTCATCGTAACGGGTCGTCATCCGAGTGTCCCCAGGTCCGAGGCCTGAGCAAAAAGGGTGGGTGCTGGAGTCGAGACGTCCGGCAGAAATATCGAACCCAATTTCTGGAAGAAGTGCTTGCAGTAAGGCTTCCTGGTTGGCCCGGGGATAGTGCCCTTGGAGATTTTTGCGAGAGGGTGGGGAGCAAAGGGAGAAGGCCTTTTCGGCAATGGAAACAAGACGGGGTTGAAGCTTGGCAAACAAAGCTGCGACCTCATGGGCGCGCCAACCGGGTTCGTAGCCTTCGAGCAGGGCGTCGTAGGGTTGGTCGGAATATCCCCACAGATCGGCCATCTTCCTGGAGAGGGATAGAAGCTTTTCCAAATGTGGGGCAAAGGAGGCGAAATCGGATTTTTTTCGGGCCTCGACCCAGGCCGATCGCGAGAGGGCGCTGGCCTTCTCATTTTCTTCCACAAGCTCGGCAGGAATACGGGTGGCGCGGAGGTAATCATGGCGCCAACGAGCGATGCAGGCGGCTTCGGCGGAGTCAAAGGGAAAAGCAGAGGAGCAGTCATCCAGCCAGCGGGCGATTTCAGGAGAAGTGGCCAACCGGTGAGAAAGGCCCGCGATTTGGGCGGACTGTTCCGCCCGGAAAGAGTGGCCCTTGGGAGGGAGAAGCGTTTCCTGATCCCAGCCCAGAAGGCCTCCCGTGGCACCAAGGAGTGCGAGTTCCTTCCCTCTGGAGCAAAGCTTTTGGAACGATTCAGGGACAGGAGACATGGGAGGATGATGAAACAAGAAAACGTTCGGTGGAATATTTTCTTATTAGGTTTGGTTGGGGCCGTTATCCCAGCGTGCTGTGCAGTAGCATTCGGGACAGGAAGTTGCGTAGAAACACCCCTACCTAGCTTATCGTTTTAAAGCATCGGCCGGGAGAAGGCCGCGAGAGATAAGTTTTTGGGCGAATTCAATCTGACTGGGTGCAAGAGTGGGGGAATGGGCTTTGGGAAGAGCGCCGTCGAAGATTTCGTAATTGAAGAGCTGGTGGGCGACTTCGGGGAATCGTTCGGGAGGAAGAATGGAAACAGCAAAGGCCAGGCGGTTCTGATCGTTGCCATCGCTCTCCGGGATGACGGCAGGGAGGCCTTGGGCGAGTTTGACCAGTCCGGGAAAGCCGAGGATTCCGAGGTGTCGGGCGAGGTGAAAATTATAAAGAAGGACTTCCGCCATGGTGGCGTCGGCGGGGGTGGCCTGATCGCGACCCCGACGGGAGATTTCCTGCAAGACCTGCTCCACATCGGCTTCCGCCATGTCGGCTTCCGCCATCCAGTAGAGGGTCAGATAGATTTCCTTCTGCATCTCGACGGGAGCGCTGAGTTTGGCAAGGCGAAGGGGATCGGTCAGGGTGCGGAGCCTCTCCATCGCGAGCTGGGTTTTTTTGAGCATGCTCATTCCGTGGGTGGCTGTGAGGGATTCGAGCATCAGACCGTCATCGCTGGTCAGGTAGTTCTCCCCTCCGAAAAGATCATAATCCCCCCCGTAGTCCGGGGTGTAGGGGATGACCAGGGGAGGGGAGGCAAGACAACACCCCCAAGCTCCGAACAAGAGAAATGCGCACCGAAAAAGAAACAGGAGATTCATCAGGATTATTTTGCGGCAAGGACAACCAAAACTGAAGTGCCACGGGTATTGGTCAAAGGCGCCAGAGAGGCGGTAAAAGCCTGACCGGAGTGCCGGCAAATCAGTTCTAACCCTGAAACTCCTTGATGGTAATCCACCACCTTAAGAAAGGTCTGAATAAAATCGCCTTTTCTTTCAGCGGGAGAAAAGAGATAGGAAAAAGTGGAGGCCTGTAGTTCCTGCAAGGGCATCCCCAGAATCGCGACAGCCACCCTGCTGACCTGAAGGATGTTGCTGGAAGAATCGACCATCAGCCAAGGGGCGGGAAGTTGGGAGAGGAGAGTGTCAACTTCCTCCAGCTGCATGGAGATCTTCAGCCGTTCAGTGCGCACCGTCCAAGCCAGTGCCCCCCCTAAAACAACCGTGGCAGTGCGCACCAAGGGATATGCAGAGGCTTCATGGATCAACACAAAGCTTTCGAATGCAAAGAGGGGAATAGCGAGCAAGATCTGAGCCGGAGTAAGAAAAAAAGAAAACACGGCTAAAACGAGCAACGCGATGAGGGGGGCCAAGGTTTGCTCGCCGAACAGAATGGCCACCCCACGATCCAAGCCAGCGACCATGCCCAATCCGAGGACGAGGGCTAAAATAAATTTCAAAAAGGAGAAGGGCTTGAAGAGCATGAGCTTAGTTTAGCAAAGGAAGGGAGGATCGGTACACAGCTTCTATGGAGGAGATCCAGCGTGTTTTGGAGGCAAAATGCTCCAGCTTGGCCAGGCCATGACGGCCCCAAGACTCAACAAGGGAAGGATTCTTGAGAAGAAAAGAGATCCGTTCAGCCAGCGCCTGGGGGGTGACCTCTCGGGCCAAGGTACCATCGTGGCCCTCGGAAATCATTTCAGGAAAACTGCCCTTAGCGAAACCCACAACGGGACGCCCCTTGGACCAGGCTTCGAGCACGACCATGCCGAACGGTTCGTCCCAAATTGAGGGAGCCACAAAAAAAGCGCTCTCCCGCCAAAATTTTTCCTGTTGTTCGGGCTGGAGAAAGCCCGTGAATTCGACGTTTCTTAAGTGAAGATCGGCGGCCAGTTTTCGAAGCTTCGACTCTTCGGGCCCGGTTCCGGCAATCACCAGTTTGCGGGTCCCGGTTTCGATCTGGGCCCAGGCCTTTAGAAGAAAATCCACGCCTTTTTCCGAAGAAAGCCGCCCCAAAAACAAAACATCCCCGGATGGGCAAGGGGGAGGAGGGGTGCCGGTCAGCTGATAGAAATGGGGTACCACATGAATCCGTTCTTCCGGGATGCCCATTTGGATGTGCTTGGCCTTCGACGCATGGGATAGGGCAATCCATGCTGAGACCTTTTCAAAGAGCCTCATGGACCGGAAGCGACGGAGGATTAGGCCCGTCATCCCACTAGCCAGATGACTGTCCCGCCAGCATGCCGTTTGTAAGGCGGGCCAGAAGTTGCCATGAATACACCGCTCACAGGGACTTCCGTGATTGATAAAGAATCCGTTAGTGCACGACATCCGATAGTTATGAAGAAAATGCACGATGGGGATCTGAAGGTCGAAGGCTGTCTGATAAACCGAAGGGGATAAACCAGGGAAGACATTATGGATCTGCCAAAGGTCGAATTGGCCGATCTCCTGATATCGGCGCAACCGCTGTGCGGCCGTAAAGTTATACCAAGATCGAAAAGGAATCTTTAAAAAATCGAAAGGGGCTGGACCGAGTAAATCCTGAGTCGAGCCGATAAAGTATTCCACATCATGGGCATCCTGCAGGGCGTCCCCAATCCGAAAAACAGAGCCTTCCTCACCACCATACTGAAGATAGCGGCTGAAAATCTGAAGGATGCGCAACCGCCTCATGGCACGAGCTTAAGCACCAGAGCCAACGAAGGAAGAAACAAACAAGGGAGGAGAGACTTAGATTTTATCGAGGCCGATATTGGAGGAAAAAGTAGCCTTGGTCACAAGATGGCGGCGGCTCTTCCAGTTGCCGGAAACCAGATCAATCTTTCCGCGGATGAAGAGCTTTTGAGTCTGGCGACGGATTTTTGCGTAAATCAT
>Ga0209400_1001264_pt1 | contig 20674 bp, 24 predicted proteins | sample M_130807_EF_Meta_FD_187313 | JGI IMG/M metagenome (GOLD analysis project Ga0209400, IMG submission 187313) | Freshwater microbial communities from Lake Montjoie, Canada to study carbon cycling - M_130807_EF_MetaG (SPAdes) (version 2) | ecosystem: Environmental > Aquatic > Freshwater > Lake... | reverse complement strand
GCTGCGGCAGCACGTGCTTTAGAAGTTAGGGACAGGCATTTTGCTGCAATGTGAAAAAGTTTTTCTTTTCTTTGTTTTTTGTTAAACACAAGTGACCAATGGTTTCTTGTGTTTAGTCCCCCGTGAAGATGGCGCCGCGCACGCGGAAGGTGTTCTTGTAGAGCCCGCAATCGACCGCGCAGGCGTTGCAGCTGGTGTGAGCGCGCTGCCAATCAATAACCTCACACTCCTCACAGCAAATCCAGTAGTAGGCGCCCGTCTTCTTCTTCAGCTCAAGAGCGTTAAGGACAAGCTGCTTTGCCTCTGCCTTCTTCTTGGCAATGCCCTCAGGACTGGCGTCGAAGAGTCGTTGCGCCTTTGCTGCATCGCGCTTCGCCTTGAACTCCTCAGAGCGCTTCGCACTGAGTGTCTTAATAGCCGTGTTCAGGGGCTCCAGGTCAGCAGGCAGCTTGATGGTCCAGCTCTTGTTTACCGCCGTCCACTTGCCACCAACCGACTTGATAACCTCCTTCAGGTCAAAGGTGTCGCTGCCCTGCAGGTTCAGCTGGTATCCCTGCGTCGTCACTGAAAGCTTAATCCAGGGCTTGATGACTATTGCCATCTCAGGCTTTGTCGTTGCAGACTTAGACATGGTCGCTTTGGTCCTAGTACTTCTTTTGTACTAAGGGTGCCGGTCTGACATTTAAGTTTTATATTAATGTGATTTCAATTTTTTATCCACGGACCTTGAGTATGTTTTTGCCCCAAGCTATTGACTTGTGAATTTTGGGCTCGGAAACAGGAACACGGTACATTCTAAAATCAAATAATGTGCCACGGAATCTTTCGTCCTTGTATTCACCCTGACCTTGTGCGTCTTCCCAATTTGACCGACCTATATAATTCTTTGTGGTGTAATTGGTTTGGGGTAAATGACCCTCTTCCTGTGTAAATATGTTCTTTCCATCTACATATACCTTCCAGGTTGGTCTGAATGCCATGTCGGTTACGGTACAGCAGACATGGTGAAGGGTGCGTTCACTCAAGGCGTCTATACACTTGATTCGCATCTTACGCTGGTCCTTATCCCAAATTTCAAACAATATGTTTGCCTTTTTGGGTTTCGGCTTTTCTAGACCTTGTCCGGAAATGAAGCTGTTAGGGTCGTTTTGTTCTATTTTGTTTGTTGCTGGGGCTATTGGTTCCGGACCAGGGCAGTCATATAATTCTACATTGGCTTCCGTGTACTTCATGAAGGCACGGGGGTCCAGTTCTCTGGGCGCGGACTTTTGGCAAACTACGTCTACATCAGTCGGCTGTGCTTCCAATGGCTTCTCCTTCTTTGTACCGCTATCGTTACCCTTTCCTTCAATGCCAAAATACACATTATCATGACCCGACCCGTTGCCAAAGTCAAAGATGTGGGCATTATTTGTGAAGACATCAAAGCGAACCCAGAACATGAATGAACGCAGGTTTCGCAGCTCAACGATTTGGTCTAGTTCTAATTCCTCATTTTCACCTAAACGTATAAACTGTTCTGCGGGCGGCGGATTATTGAGTTGAAAATCGGGGACGGGATTTATTTGGAGTCCTTCTGTTGTGGGTATTAGTGGATTTTGGTCGATTTTGATACCGCCAGCTAAACCCAGAGTTGTATTATCAGTGTAATCAAGTAGGTCATCTTTGAATCTGTACCATAACATCAGCCCTTCGTAAAACCATAGTAGATTTACTATATTTTCGGGCGGCTCATTGTCCCTGACCTCCTTGGCTGAAAATGAATCCACTGTACCCTGCGCACACATACTTAACCATGCATCTGCTGGTGCTTTTGCAGTCTTTACGATTCTGCAGTAATCAGCACGACCGCTCTGGGTTTGTTCTCTGAAGTAGTCGTCGCGGCTGAATGCGAATCCTTCGCCTTTTGATTTAGTAGCATAGTTACGTGACGGTGCGCCGTCAGTTCCTGCTAAGGCACATGCCATTATCATACTTCCGGGATTGTCGCGCTTCATTACTACACGACACAAATCGTGCTTCATACCGACATTTTGCACATCTACGTATTGTTCTCTGTAACGGAGGTCCCTTATCCAACCCCCGTCTTCGACCGTTTGTCCCGGTATGATATCGGTTCTTTTTGGATATAATTCTTCTAAATATGTCTGTTTACCGGTGAAACCCTCTGTATGCTTTTTCTGGTCTTGGTAAGACTCATAGATGAGCACGCTAATTAACAATAGACATGCTACTCCTATTGCAATTGTTGTCCAGTTATCCATAGACCCCTATATTTGCGTCTTTGTTTTTGTTTTTCATTTTTATCGCGTCTGCTTTTGCTAATGTTGTTTCTTCCTATACATTAGGGACTGTCCTAGATGTCTGAAGACCAGACGGGAGGTAATCTTATTGCTGAAGGAAAATTTGGATGCGTATTTGATACTATGCCCCGCTGCAAGGGGCGTGCACGTACTATTCGCGACGGGCGTTTTTCGCGCAATCAGCGCAAGACGCGGCGTGTGGTGAAAATCATGGACGTGAAAGACAAAACTATTGCAACCGAAATAAATATATCGCGCCACCTTTCACAGATAGAAAATTACAAGGATTATTTTATTTTAATTGACGATGTTTGCGTCGGCGATGATATGACTGAGGATAAGGACTGGAGCAAATGCGGTATATTTAGACCTGGTGTTAGTCGGCGGGCACCCTTTGTGCAGTTGCGTATGCTCCATGGCGGCATTCGGCTTACGGAGTATGCGCTCAATATTGACAGGTTACTGAAAAACTGGGTCAACATTCAGATTCACTTGGCTTTGGCATTACGTATATTGCATACGCGCAACTGGGTGCATGGTGACTTTCACTTCGGCAATATTGTTGTCGATGATAAGGATGTGCCACGTATTATTGACTTTGGTTTGAGCTATAATTTGACAAGGTTGCAAGAAAAAGACATTATAAACATGACATTTTTACCTTCCTATGATAATTATGCACCTGAGCTGGACTATGCTGCCGGCGTCTTAACAAATAAGAGCAAGCGCTCCGTCATGGAACAGATTTATTATCGCAAGCATATTTTGAAAGAGATTGATGAGATGTTTCCTGCGCAAAGCGGCGTTTTAGATGAGCTTAATGGCTTTGCTGAGCGTCATGACCTGGTATCTGGTGGTGACATTGTTTCATTTTTACAAAAATACGGTACTATGGCGGATATGTGGACCTTCGGTTTTGATTTCTACAAATTATACATGCTGATGTTATCTGTGCCCAGTGTTATTAATTCGGCGTTTTATAAGGGTCATCATGCGACACAGATGCGAATTTTACGGGGTTTATTACAGCCTGACCCGCGTAAGCGGTTTAGTGCGGACAATCTGCTGACTGAGCTTTATGCATTGCGAATGGCGACCGCCTAAGACATAGATTCAGTTGATTCGGGTACAGTGAAAGTTGCTGCGCGATTAAATCCGTACCCTTGACCATAATCATTAACGCCGTCTATCGGTCCCAGAGCGTTGTACATGACCGTGAGGTTGTTTGCGTATGTATAAGCGTGTGCACCACGGGGATAGCCGCATATCCAGGCATTTAATTGCGGATACAGAAACTTTGGTTTTGTTTCGCCTTTCATGTCTTTTGGATGTACCATATTAATGTCAGGAATCTGTGATGTTAGGGCGACGATTTTGTTATTTTGATTACGTATTTCTATGAATTTTTCTGTCAGCCACTTTTTGTCATCTGGTGACCCTAGAAATGTTGTACCGTATTTTGGCAACGTCAGGGTGTTATTGTTGAGCACATGAACGTTGCTCAGTGACTGAAACTTGCTTTTCATTAGGGCTGGGGCTGCTTCTTCTGCAAGCTCATAGGTACCAGGGATGTAAAGAACAGCGTGCCATATCTTAGAGCAGTGATTTAGGAAGTTGAAGGTCTGAATACTAGTCGGCTTTCCTATGTTTCCATTAAGGACAAGAATGGGTGCTGCGGGTTTTACAAAATGCGCGGCGGCATTTTTCTCAAACTTGTCTACGTAAAGACCGCATACATACTGTATTCGGCACACTTTGTTCATTATGTTAATTATTAATATAATGATGAAATGTGTTATCAAATTTGTTTGACTTTTTGCTAAGCCTTTGCTTGCTCTTAGTCGTGCCTTTGGTCGGCTCTTAGTCGTGCCTTATTGCAATATTTTCCCTATAAACTGTGATTGACGCAGTTCTTGAGTATAGCTTCTTATCCTGTGTTTTATAGCCTAAGGGATTTAACGATACCAATGGTCCAGATGGGAAGCGCAGTGTTTTCGGTCCATGGCTATGTCCACATAGCCAGGCAACTACAGGCTCTTTTATCAGGTCATCAAGATTAGACGCGTAATTGCTTCGCAACGGGTGGTCTGCAAACTCAGCTTCGTTTAGTTCAAATGTTGGCATGTGGTGGGTCAAAACAATAACACGGTAGTCTTTCGGAATATTTGAGCCAAAGGGTCCTAGCTCTTTTTGCAAAAAGGCTTTGTGATTCAGATGAATGTTTGTAATATCCGAAGGATGCAGTGGTCTCATGGTATTAGTATTTGTATCATGTGTAAAGACTGCGTTATATTCGCCACGCAAGCCGGGGTCCCCTATAAAACTTTGCCCTGTCAGCAGGTCCCAGTGCCGTATATCGGGTGCGGACCACAGTGTTGCACCTAGAACGGCGATTTTATACTCTTCAATGAAGTAGATGCTTTTTTGTAAGAAAAATAAGTTATTACTGATTCTGTTACACAATGTTGCTATGTGATGGTCAATATGGTCCATAGTCTTATTGGGTTGTGGTGTATCAGTAAAGTATTCGTGGTTGCCTGTGATGATAAATACCCGCTGCCAATGCTTGCTGCACCAGCTTAGGAAATCGGCATATGTTTGTGAATACGGGTCCCCTATGTCGCCGCATAGCGCCAAATCGGGGGCTGATGGCTGTATTAATAGCGAAAAATTCGGTCTGTCTTTTTCTAAATGTATGTCACTGACATATTGGAGCTTATAGTTCTCCATCCTGCTTCTTATGGTTTTTATTTTTTGGAGCTGCCAAGAACACGACCCACACCTGGGAAGCGCTTATCCTCTGACAGATGTTTTACAAGAGAATCTGGAAGCATGCTATTGAAATCTACGGGCTTTTGCTCTTCAAATGCATTTGCTGCTGGTACCTCAGGTTCTACGTAGTCTAGTGGCGTGTCAATGTTGACAGCTAGCTCCATGCCGCGAATGCATATCGGACCCATTGAATCGGTATCAATAATACTGACAACAAGCTTTCTGCCATTTACTAGAAGCGGAATTTCCATACCCGTCTGAATAACAGTATAGTGCTCGAATGCATCGCGTAGGGCTGCTGTCGGGTCATCCAAAGTGGCATAGAACGACTCATGAGGTTGGATGCGAATATTTAGACCTATGCGACAGTCCTTGTACTGCTCTAGTTGTACCGGGTCACCACAATCTGCGTTAAGGAACTGGCACATCCACGGCGGCATATAAACCGATGTGCGGGCATCAGTATGCGTGCCTACAATATGAGCGTAGGCTGACACTGGACCCTTTGATAGCTTGATAATCACAAGCTCATCGCTGTCAACACGATTGAAGTGGCGGAAAAGGTCTGCGGACAGATAGATACCATCACTGCACTCCTGAACATCTAACTCTGATTCAAGGATGGTATTGTGAAAACAGAGAGGATAGCCGTTGAGGGTTTGCTCTTGCGGCTGCTGTGCAGCTGCAGTTCCAGGCATAAGATAAGGTATATCCTCTTCGGTGTCTGACATTTGATTTAGCAAACTGAGTTGTAACTTTAACGCATCAATTTTTTAAACGCGTTATGTTTTTGCTTAAAAATAAAGCCCAATTCTTAGACCGCTATGAGCTCTCCTGAATCAATAGAGATTAAAGTTTCTGAATCGTCACCCTCCAAAAAAGTGAAAAAAGTGAGTTTTAACAATGAAGGCAGTGAAGGCAATGAAGGCAATGAAGCCAGTGAAAGTAGTAAGACTACTAGTGATAACTTAGGAAGCAATCTTGGTATCAAAGGTGACGATATTGATTCGAATTCTATTATTGGTAGTTATGAGCCCGAAAAGGATACATTGAATGAACAAGATGCAAGACCCGTAAACCATATCACATGTAAAATCGAAGAGCTTACGCGGCTTTTTAGAGCAATAACAGTATTATCACCACTTCAAATTCGCGTTATAGAGCTTCGCTATCTGAGCCTGATTATATCTTACGAAAGGCGCTTAAGATATGTTGATGTTTTTCATCACTTCACACGGTCATTTGTATCATTAGGTTCCGTTGCTGTTCCTGCGTTGCTTTCTATACAATCCCCGACATCAGCAAACTCTGTCGGCTTATATTGGTTGACATGGATAATAAGCCTATCCGTAACATGCATTCATAATTTTATTACGATTTTTAGATTTGATAAGAAGTTCTACGCCTTGCACATGATTTATGAAAAACTGCAGACCGAAGGCTGGTCCTATTTGCAGTTAAGTGGTCGCTATTCCGGTCAATACGGTTATCCTGTGAATCCGCCTGAGCAAATTGTGCCGACCCATCGTAATCAGTATAATCTATTTGTTCATACTATCGAAAAGCTGCAAATGAAACAGGTGTCCAATGAGTACAATGGCATCGAAGACAAGGTCTTGCCTCCTGGTACCACGACTGCTGTTGCGCCCAATAATGACTCCTTATCTCCGTCCACTGCAAAAAAGACCAGGCCTAATTAGGGGTCATGGGTAATTCCACCAAAAAAGATAAAAAAAAGAAAAACAGGGCATTGTGCCAGTGTCCCAAGAATGCTTGTGGTGATACTAACGATGAGCCGTGTCAGAATTATCCTGTCGGAAAATCACTGTTTTGCAAAGAACATCAGAATTGCAAGGGTTCACCTGTGTCAGGTGATGAACCCTCCTATATTGCTAATAAACTCAATGAGCTCTATCGGTATGTTAAAACGCACAACTGCATGAGTTACGCTTTACGGGGAAACTTTATGAATGCGGGCATAATGGCACAATGCGCCAATGATAATGACTGTGATTCCGTCAACTTTGAGCAGCCTGGCGCGGCTAGCGAAAAACGCAATGCAATGCGCAATGAGGGTTTACGTACGTGTCCCGTTGTTAAAGAGCTTGTTAAGGCAGATGTTGGCGTCCTAGATTTCAAACCCACAACATTCTGTGAAAAGTGTCCACCTGGGTACAGTAAAGTTGCCTTAGTTGTTGACAAGGGCACCGACTACCATTGGTATAGACAGGACAAAAGCGGAATGTGGTCACATAAAGATGGTTCCAATCCAGTCAAAGACTTCGACTCTTTTAAACGTAAGATATTTAATCCCAAACAGGCTGGGCGCGACTATGGGGACGATTTGAATTATGACCAATTTTGCGGGTTTTTTTGCGTCAACAGAGAAAAAGAGCCCCATTTAGGGCAGGGAGGTAAACGGAAAACGCGCAAAGGTAATCGCAGTGGCTTGTGGTCATGGTTTGGTGGCAATAAGCGCAACAGTAGAAAGGCGATAAATATTTGAATTTGTTTTTATTTTATAAATTTACAAAATGTGAATTTATAAATTCAGCCTTTCATGAAATTACGCGTAAATTCACATCTGTTGCTGGACTATTTTATTTTTCCCATAGTAAGCTAAGCGGAGCTCCCTTAACTCCTCTTTTGTTAATTCTTCAGAGGGTTTGAATTTTTGTAAATTCTCTTCTTTAGGAAAGTCTGCCAAAGTGGACCCAGTCAAAGTGCACATCTTTAGCCAATCGTTTTTTTCTAAATTTTGGAAGGTCTTTAAGCAAATTGACAAATCCTTAGCTGTTTTACCTCCTTGATGACGTGTATAGTCACAGTTTGTCATTACAATATACTTTGCCCACGGACCCGTCCTTAGGCACATCGCGTAGAAGGTTGACAGTGTTGTCCATGACAGTACATTCTTAGGGCTATTTGTGCGCTTCTTGTATTTACACTGAACGGCGTAATACTCATCATTGGTTTGCACTACAATATCAATTCCCATGTCTTGACGCTTCATTTTCAGTTGCGTGAGTAGGTTGTCAGGAACATCACAGAGCAGCCAGACGTTTGTGTAGCCTTTTATGAATTTTAGGTAAAGGACGCAGAATTCTTCGAAAATATCGCCGCGAATTTTCTTATTGTTACGGTTGCGCATTTCTGTAAGGGAATGTGCAGGTAGTTCGTAGTATTTTTGCACCTCTATGAGAAATTCATCGAATAAATTTACGGGACTACGTAGAAATACTTCATGGAGCTGCTTCTGTAGGTCCATTCCCATATATAAGGGCTAAGCGCTTAAGCGTTTTCACTTTGAATTCTGCGTGAATTCTTTGAATTCTTGGCGAATTCTTTGAATTCTGCAAAAAGGTGAACGGTATGAATTTTAAATTCTCTGAGTAAATGTTACTAAGAAAATTTGTTACCGGCACGTATGTTGCTGATTTGAACTTTTGTTTAACTCCTAAGGTGCTACAAACAATTATGGAATTATTGGGTACGACCACTGTTTACATTGCGCCAAGCGACCAATATGAACAGTTTTATCCTATTATTTCTGGACTGGATGTAGACGTTGAAATTCATCCGTTTGGAGGCGGATTCAAGGAAAATTCACTGGTGCTGTTTTCGTTGAATTCAGCCGTTGACCGTAAATTCTACGAAAAGGTCACAGAATTCAAACTTGACGATAAATTACATGCATGACGTCAACATTTTCCAGGCTCTGCGCCACTAAACTCTATGTATTGTTTTAAATCGCATTTTCTTGTATCTTTATTTTTGCATCGCGTGCAAATATTAAGCAAGGTTTTTGCAGTGTCATTTTGCTTCTTCGATATTTTATATGTTTTGCGTGCTTTATGGGCGTTTATTTGCTTTCTTATTTCCTTGTTAAGGAGTATTGAGTACTTTTTACACGCCTTACATTTTTGTGTTTTTCTGTAAACGGAACATTTGTCCTTATATTTTTCATCCATAATTTTCAAGTATTGATTTTTTGTATGATTGCCGTCTTTATTTGCACCTGCGCCAGTATAACATATATTTTCTGTGTCCATGCCTATACATACTATTGAGATAATAGATTAGAGTTAGTTACAGCTCCTCATCGTCTTGCAAATTCTGTAGACGGTTACGATGGACTTTTGTGATAATTTCCTTGTGATACAGATGGTCGTAGTAGTCTATAGACTTACGAAAGTTGACGTGTGGAACAAAGGCGATTTGGCGCTTTTTTCTGATATACGACATTAGCGTAGGGGCGTCTTTACCTGTAACTGTGATTAGGAACATTGTTAGAACAGCTGCAGAACGTTGCATGCCCGCGGCGCAGTGAATAAGGATGTTGTGTCCCTGATTGTATTCATGTGTAACCTTGTATGCGATTTCTGGGGACCACATGGTCATGTTGTTAATTTCCTCTGGTTGGAGGTTATCGTCAACGGGCACGCGATATTTCTTTGTATTTACGCCTTCAGCGAAGCGCAGGTCTTTAGTACAGTTAAACACGACAGTGATGTTGTTTTGCTTTAGCCACTCAGGGTCCCAAGCGGCAAAGCGATTGCCCAACCAGACTCGGGGTATTATTTCATTAGCGTTTTGCATACTACCTACCGTGTAGTACAGAATTTAAGAACTCCTTTTAACGGAGTACTTAATTTTAATATAAGACGATATGCGTGGGTGATAAAAATTGACTTCTTATTTAGCGCTTTTTTCTTCATTTTGAAAATAACAATGCTTACACGTCACTTTTACGAATTAGATGAGGTGGCTTATGCGCTTCTAGACTGTTTGCGGTATAAGAAGACGGAAGAGGCAGTCTACTGGGCGCGTGAAATTCTGCTCAGTCATGAGGATGAGACGTTGACTATGACCGTCATTAAGGGGTGGATTATGTATATGGGCGCATCACGTATTGACTGGTTGGATGCCTGGTTCTTGGTCGACGATTCTGATGTTGGTGGTTGTCAACGGTTGGTCTTAATTGTGGAGTTCTGTCGACGGACTGGTGGTGAAAAGCGCCTGTGGCTGCCCTTCTGGATTGCGTGTCGTGGCTTATCACCTGTTGCTGACGATGACCGTGTATCTTCTGCTATCTCAGAAAATGACCCTATCTGTTTATACTGGTGGCTTGGTCAACAGTATGAAAAGAAACCGTCTGCGCTTGTTTCTGCGTTATGCGCTTATGTCGACAGTCCTGAGCTGTTTGATGGCATCAAAAAGGCTATGGCGCAAAAGCTAGGGCTACATTTGAAGACACTATTAGCTGTGACTGCTGTGCAGCTACTGTGTTTGTCAGAATATCCAGAGGAGTTTTCAGTCAGTGAATCTGCAGCTTCTTTGGTCGCTAAACTATTGGGCTCATGGTCAACAGGTTTGCGTTCCAGTCGTCTGTTTCCTATACGTAGTGAACAGTTGCCACGGGGCTACAAGCGTATCTTACAACTGGATGCACTGTGTGAGTCTGCGGTCAAGGTTATGAGTAGCGGTTGCAAGTTCTGGCAGCTTATTGGAGCGCTAATCAAAGACGATGACACCCTGGAATCGGTTACTTCTGAATACTTTCCCAATGATATACCCGATGAATGGTCTACAATCGATAGGTCATTGAGTCATCCAGTTGCCCTTGACGTGTATAAGGTGACTATGAAGCCGGATTATCGCATTAAGTTGGTTTGGTCATGTAAGTGGCTACCAGTTATTCGGCGTTCATGGTATGCGGATATGAAGGTGCTATTCAAGGCTTGTAGCGTTCCCGACAGATAATCTGATACGTTACTAGGGATGAGTTTAGCTGATGGTGCGCGCAACCTTATTAAGACTATCCAGAACGCGGAAGCAAAAATAAAAGCGATTGAAGGTGATTTTTCTAATTCTGAAGAAAAAATTAAGAAATTTAAGCGTTCGCCACGTAAGGCTGCTCCAACAGGCAACGGCAATAATAAGGGAACTGCTGCTGCTCCAGTAGGAAATAGCAATAATAAGGGGACTGCTTCTGCTGCTTCTGCTGCTCCAGCAGGCAATGGCAATAATAAGGGAACTGCTGCTGCTCCAGCAGGCAATGGCAATAATAAGGGAACTGCTGCTGCTCCAGCAGGCAATGGCAATAATAAGGGAACTGCTGCTGCTCCAGTAGGAACTAGCAATAATAAGGGAACTGCTGCTCCAGCCAATAGCGGGTCTGCAGCAGCTGTTGTTGAAAAACCACCAGCCGAAACACCTTCTAAAAACTATAAGGGCGATTGGTATGCAATTATTAACGACGATGCTATACACGGTGGCAAGCTTGAGGATTTTAAAAAGGCAGTTCCAACAAAGGCAGTTGCGGACACTTATGTTAATGCAACATTGAGTAAACAGAGCTTTACGCCGGCGCTTTACCTAGCTAAAATTTCGCCTAAATCAGCGCATGAAATGTTATCTTATTTGCTAGAAATAGATGCGGATTTATCACTATTGGCAAAAACAGAGGACTGTATGATACGGGACAAGTGTACAACTATTGGTAATTTGGCTAGCTGGAGTTGGCAAGGCGGCTTACCCTATAAATCTGACGCAATGTACCAGATGCTTACTGATTTGAATAAAGGAACTTATAAGGGTCTCAGTGATGCTGCGACTGATGCGGGTCAAAAGTGGAAAAAAGGCAACCAAGCCTGTATTACAACTGGTTTGGGTGGTAAGTGGAAACCTGGATGTGGTATTCCTGGAATTAGTGTAATTTCCTCAATACGTCGTTCTGCACGTAATTCTATTCTTGGTGTTACAGGACAGGTAAAGAATAGTGCCTTCTTTCTTTTTAAGACTCTGTCTGGAGGTACAAAACGCAAACGCAGTAACTATAAAAGAAGGACCTTTAGGAGCTATCACTAAAGGTTGCAGTCTGTTGTCTTCTTTTGTAGTACTCTTTTAGTACCCAATGAAGCTTAGTTGTGCTGTACCGTAACAGAATTAGCAAGTCCACATAAATAGACGATTCGTTCCTCCAATTTTCTCTAGGAAATTGCTCCGTCTGTTTATAATACCAGAAGTCCGCAGCGAATTTCTTCCAGGTCAGTAGCAGCGGGTTCTTAGGCTCTAGTATATTCCACAGACGAAACCGTTGATAACCGATTAACAATGAGTCAAACTCTACGCTAAGCGGTAATTCGTATTCCTCCAGAAGGGCTTCCATGGCTTCCACAAAGAATTCTCCCCTTGTGTCGTCATTTAATATATAGGTTTCGACGGCTTTCAGCTGTAAATAATTGTGATTGACGCGGACCAACATGTAATTCTTGAATTTGTACTCTCTGTAAAGAGCTATTACAGCGGGTAGTGCCTTACCCTTCTTGGCACACCAACTTAGGATTTCTTTGTATACATGGACCATTTCACCATATGAAAAAGTCGTGTTTGTATATGGATTACATGGTGCTTTCAGACTTGGTATAGCACCGACCTGTGATTCCAGGCAGGACTTTGTTGTTTTCAAAAGAACGTGTCCTGAAAAAACGTATGTTGTACGACACTTTATCGAAAGAATTCGGCACTGCTCCTCCTTTTCTATAGGTTCACCTGTAATCAGGTCACTGTCTTCGCCAATAATACGGTTTTTGCATTTTTTTGTCAGCCAAGCATTCACTAGCCGCTTTAGCTGCCAACGTAGGTTTTGATTCTGAGCAAATAGTTTTTCTACCTCTTGATAAATGTTTTGATTCAATATTGGTTTTGCACCTTTGACTTTGAATGTGGATTTAGGGAACTTGAATAGTTCGCCACCAATATCTAGTTCGCCCAAAATAACCTGCCAGTCAAATAGATTGCCCGTTTTATAGGCGATGGCTTGATAGGCGAAAAAGTTTTCGGTGGATGTTTGTTTTAATGGCAGGATAATCTTAATATGTCCCGCTTTTAACGGTCTGTTGAATATAGGCTCATCCTTATTCTTTGTGTATACTTTGTGTGAGGCTCTAGCGGTTACATAAATTGGATTTTCATTATTGAATAGCGCTATCATCTCTTCTACTAGAACTTTGGGGTCTTTGACTTCTACTACTTCTTGCTCTTTTTGTTCTGTCTTTACTTTTACTTGCTTCTTATTTGTTTTTGCTCTTTTATTTTCATTGGTTTCTTTTACCGCGGCTCCTCTGGAGCGCTTCTTTTGTCTATTGGAACAACCGCCTATAGATTGACCTATAGAAAATACATATTCTTCATGGACAGTGTTTATTGGATTGTTGCCAGAAATATCCACTGTGCCAGTGGTTACATGATTTGAAGAAATATCTGTAATAATCTGCTCTATTATCATATTTACAGTTTCTTCAACTTCGTCAGTATTTACAGTTTCATCTTCACATATGCGTAAAACTATGTCCTCCTCTTCACTCATAAAGTAAGTGCCTTACCTGTCTATATTGCCTGATTCTGTTTTAGACCCTTTCTTCTGTTTTCTCAATAACACCTAAAGTTTTTACTCATATAATAATTATCCATAAATGTTTTCTACACTTATTGCAGCGTCTGCTCTTCTTGTATCTGCTCAGCGCCCTCAATCCTATCCCACGTTTAGCGACTGGTCTGTAACTCATGGTCGCGTCTATGCTGGCGCGACTGAGCGCGATTATCGCCAGTCTGTTTATGAAACGAACCTGGCAAAGGTTATTCGTCACAATGCGCACAACCACAGCTGGTGGCTCAATGTTAATAAGTTTGCGGACATGACGCGTAAGGAGTGGGCTGCACTATATGTAACTGGTGGTTACAATAACCGCACTTTCAGGGAGCGTGCTGTTAACTGGCGACTATCTGTTAAGACCGCACTTCCTGCCTCAGTTGACTGGACTACTGCTGGAGCTGTTACGCCCGTCAAGGACCAGGGACAGTGTGGTTCATGCTGGGCGTTTTCTACTATTGGGTCCACTGAGGGTGCATGGTTTCTTTCCAATGGTACTTTAGTTTCCCTTTCTGAGCAACAGCTTGTTGATTGCAGCTCTAAGGAGGGCAACCAGGGTTGCAACGGTGGTTTGATGGACTATGGTTTCCAGTATATTATTGATAACAAGGGCATTACAACTGAGGCGGCGTATCCCTACAAGGCGCAGGATGGCACATGCAAATCCTCTGGTCTATCTGTAGCAGCCACGATTAAGAGCTTCAAGGATGTTCCTACTAACTCTGAGACCGCGCTAATGACGGCTATTTATCAGCAGCCTGTGTCTGTAGCTGTAGAGGCGGACCAGGATGTGTTCCAGCTTTACGCTGGTGGTGTAATGACGAAGAAGTGTGGTACTAACCTGGACCATGGTGTTTTGGCTGTAGGCTACGGTACACTTGGCGGCAAGGATTACTACCTTGTCAAGAACTCTTGGGGCGCCTCTTGGGGAGATAAGGGCTATATCATGCTTGGTCGCGGTGCTGCCTATGGTGCTGCCGGTCAGTGTGGTATCCAGATGGACCCATCCTACCCTGTAGCTTAATTTTTTGATTGTTTACTGACCGGTATATTTTTAACAAAAAGTTGTGAATTTTTGTTAAAAATAGTGAATTCATAAAAAAAATTGAAATCGCTTATCTAATATAATATAGGGTTGAGGCGTCGGACTAAAAGAAAGTCAGACACTCTTAGCGCCATGCCCATCACGCAAAACACGTGGGCAACAAAGCCCTTCTACTGGCTGCACCGTGTGTGCCAATACTGTGGCTGCAGTGACCTTAGCGGCAGCGCATACGCTGGAGATGGCACTACGATTGGTGCTTGCGGCAAGCCCAAGTGCGCTGCGCTATCTATTGTGGACGGCAAAGCCGCCATGAATCACAGCGGGAATGTTGCCCGTGAGGACATTGCCGATGACCCATTGTGGGCAGCTTTGGGCATTACGCCTGAGTGCTTCTTGGGCTCAGGCAAAGCGCCATCAAACCTGTTGTGCAGGCGCAGTAGCGGCTCAATCGAGCCCGGTTTCCGTGTGGATACTGCATGCTGCGCTGCAAGACCGCTTGACATCAGTCGCAACAAGGACGGTCGCTGGGGCGTTCCCGTGGCGGGTTCTGTGTTTAAGCTGATGCCCATTGAGGACTTGAAGATGAGCCTGGATGAGGCACACTGGTCCCTGCTGACTGCGTTTGAGGAGCGCTGTGCAAACATCTACAAGGCGGAGGCAGCGGACCACGCCCTTCGCGCAGCCGTGCCTAACCCGCACCCTATCGTGCGCGACGCGTTTGCCTACCTCAAGGAGGCTGGGAAGCTTCCAAAGAGCCGCCCGTTTGCCACCTACGCGGTCTTGCCTGCAGCTGATATGAGCAGGGCTAACCGAACCGTGCTTTGCGGCGCCTACCAGTGCTATCATAAGGTGGTGGGCACGGTCAGCTCCACTGACTGGCATTTCCACTACTGCGACAAGCACAAATTAGCGGCAGACCTGTCGTGCAAAGCCTTCATGCACGACAATGGGACTGAGAATGCCGCCGCATCAGAAGCGCACGATGCGCTTTTGCGCAAAACCGTGGTGCCGCTTGTAGACGTCAAAGACGACCCGCTGTTTGAGATGCTTGTCAACGTGGTGGTCATTCGCTCAAACGGGGACATGGAGCTAGACTGGACGGTAGCAGTTGAGGACCCCGCCTATCAGGATGAGCCGCTTTACTTGGTTCGTACTAGTGAATCGGCGCCCTGGACCATGCTGGTCGTGTCGCCTGAAGCTGCTATAACCAAGACGATTCCCGTCGGCTGGCTGACAAAGTCACTACCGGAAGAAAAACACGCACTTGTTGAGGCGTTTATCAAGCGCCTTGACGAAAGGGCAGCTTAAAAATCATTTTGAGGGATTGTCAGGGATGAATAAAATAAAATAGTCTTTTTTTGTTACGTCGCCCCCAGGAAAAATGGAAAAAATTGAAATCACTTCTTTCTTTGATTATTAGGTGGAGGCGTAGTCAAAGAAACTACAAAGCGTAAAATGCCCAGCTGCAAGAAGATGAGCAAGAGTGAGAAGAAGGCGCGGTCGCTTGCGGAGGAGGCAGAGTGGATGGCTGAGATGAGTCAGCCTACGCCCACGGTGGAGGAGCTGCTGGCAGCTGCTGCGGCAGCTGAGAAGGCTGCGGCTAAGCAGGCGCGTTTTGAGGCTTGGTCTGCAGAGAAGCTCAAGAAGAAGAAGCGCCGCCAGGCTACCAATGGGAAGACTGGCGGTGGTGGCGGCAAGGGCACTAAGGCTGCATTTGACTCCAACTAGAATGACTACCTGAAAAATGAAAATTAAAACAAAATAAAACATTTTTTAGTAAGACCAGTAAAGCCAGTACCCGGTTATTTTTCATATATCATAATAGGGGCATGGATAAACCAATATTGGTTATCGATTCGGACGGAACATTAATAGCCTCATGGCGACCTTTTCCTAGTGCGTACATTACAAAAGTAAAACCAGATGGTACGCGTTATACTGCCGGTGTTAAACTTATTTATCCTATCGCTATAAATAAAACATTATTGCGAATCGTTCAGAAAGCAAAAGACTCTGGTTACATCATAGTGTTATTTACAAATAATACCAACTTAATGACATATAGTAAGAGTGGAAATGAGCTAGGTCCATTTTTGGAGGTGGCGTATGACGAAATTAAACGTACGTATAAGGATTTAGGTGGAGTCAGCCTATCCGGACATATTCGCAAGAAGAACTATAAAGGAGGCGAACTTTTTGATTACGTTATTAACGGCAATGACCCCATAAGACAGGGTGATAAACATACAAAAAATTTAGCTGTTCTTAGACGTATTATACCTGGGGGCGATGACAAGAACTTTTCGCGTCGCATTTTCATGTTTGATGACCAGGTTCCAACGCAAGAAATGGCTATGGAAATTCCCTTTGGGCAATACGTGCAGGTTCCCAGTTTTGAACAGGACCAACATGGAAATGCAAGTTTTAGTTCCAGCATTCATAGCGCCCTTAAGCCGTTTTTAGCGGTTCATCCTGAATTGGCTAGTGGCAGCAGTCGCACGACAAGACGAAGAAGAGGCAGTAGAGGCAGTCGTCGTAGAAAGAGCAGTCACTAAACCGCGTCCATAATTTTCGTGACCTTTGGCAAATATGTACCATCAGTTCGCTTAATTGCTTCAAAATGGATTTTCGGAAGGGTTGCCCAGCCTTCGCTTACACATTTAATTTTATGAATCATGCTATCTATAAAGGGCTGCCATGATGCATCCATCGGTTTTTTATATGTTTTTTGTAGTGCTTGAAAAAGAAATGATTCTAAATTTTTAGATTTTGGTGGTGCCTTATCTATATATTCAACAAACTCTAATGGTGAATATATAAATACACTATTTACTTGTCCCATTTATTTGGACAGCTACTTTATTTTCGGGATTTAAGCGTTTTACGGCGCCCTCCTGTCCGCTTCGTTAGTTTCTTCACGTTTGCGTCTAAAGAATAGAATGCATTTGCGATTGTCTGCTTGTGCTCTTCTGTGACCATATTGTAGATTTTTTCTTGCATCTGTTCATCCAGCTTCTCAAATTCTTCTTGCTGTGACTTGGTGACGTGACCATGCAGTTTGCTTTTCAGTGTTCTAACTCTGCTGAGCCACTTTTTAACCTGCTTCTGTTCACCAGGATTATATGTTTGCACCGGCATTAATCTTTTCTATCTAAAGAATAGATTAAAAGACCAATTAGGCAAGACACAATGAGTCGTGAGGTGTGGGGACCTAAAATATGGTTTATAATCCATCGATTGTCCTTTTTTAGTGACCGCACTGATATTATCGGGGCGTGGACGCGGTTTTTGAAAGATTTACATGAAATAATGCCTTGTGCCCTGTGCAAGGAACATATGGGAAAATACTGCATGGAACACCCGCTAAGACGCGTTGTTGCAGATGGTTCCAAAGGTGTTGATATTAAGAAAGCAATAATACAATGGGCTTATCAATTTCATAATAATGTTAATCATGACAGCGGCAAACCTAAATTTGATAAATCTCATCTTAGCTTGTACTATGGATACGGCAGTAGGGTTGATTTAGTACAGGATGTTAATCGGACTATGAGCGAAATAGAGGAATTGTGGTCGCACGTTCCTATGCGTAATTGGAAGGAGTCGTTGCGTTTACTTCTTGGGTTGATTGCGGGGGGTCCATTAGGCTAGAATCGCATGGTCCTTTTCCTAGAATTTCAGACAAACTATGTGTTTGTTTTAGTGGTTTTAAATCAAAGCAGGCTAATAAACCGTTATGGTCTGAGGCCTTTAGCAAATCTTTTGCTTCGTGTATTAAAACCGTTTTAATCACCTTAGATGGATATACTAAAAATCTATCACACCTGCTTGGAACTCTGTCACTTACTCCGCAGTTTCTTTGAACGCCTTCTAAAAATTGGGTTATAGGTTCATTTATAGGCATTTTACGTGTTCTACACAAACCGCGGCGTATAGGATTAATAATCTTAGTTACCTCAAATTTACATGTAATTCGTTTTCCTGACGATTTAGGAAAACATAGTTCGTCTAATCGTATAGGTAAATTTGGGTGCGTCAAAAGTGTTGTTAATTGGTCATAACCAGTAAAATTCATACGAAAATTCAAGTCTCCTCCAATAAATAAAAAGGTTGTTGGGTCAATTCCATATTTAGATTTTAACATATTGAGCAATTCAAATAATTTTTCTTTACGGTAATCATATCCCATGTCATTATAGCGCGACTGTACTGGTAGATGCATATTTACAAAAATACATTTGCGCCCGCTAATGTTGGCTATAATACAAACCATTCCTTTACTGTATCCAACGCCTAATACTTGTGTTACATACTGTCCTACGCCTTTTTTCGTATATAATGTATTGGGACTTACATTTTTTTCGTATGTATTAACGTTTTTTAATATGATTTTTTGCGTATTATTTGGAGGTCTTGAAGATAAGGGATTTTGTTTTGTCTTACTAAAATTAGTAGCGGCTGAAGTTGATATACCTTTCACGTACATCTTTATGATTATATTTTTCTTTCTAGTTAAATCCTTGTTCACAGAATGATATGCGACTCTAGTATAATTCTTTAATAATTCAGATTTTAGGAGCGGTGGGCTGTTTGGTGGACGCGGGTCCTCCTGTGTCATCTCAATGTAGATATCTGGTTTTTCTTTAATTATGCTTTTGTCACTAATTGTACCTGTTAAATTTTCAACTTCTGCCAAATTGTAACTTAGCACACCTATGCGCATTTCCCTACATATGAATCATGTTATATAACATGATTCATATGTATATATTTATTATTTATGCTGTGCATATGACAGGTGTCTCAGGGTCACCTGTTTTAGAAGGTGCCAATCCAGACACAATATTAAGAATATCGGGAGGTATGCCTGAGTGGCAAATATCCAATACGTGCCAGTACATTATTGCAATAGTGGTACCTGTGGAAATTCCTAAGATGGAACCTACCCATGTTTCACAGCCTGTTAAGCCGCGCAACATAATGATGCACAGAAAGAACATTGACAATATCATCACGCTCATTGTGAAGGCAACGCGAACATCTACCTTCTTTTGACTTGCTCCAGGCGCTGACGGTCTGAACGCGACCTGAATTGCGTTGTAAAGGATAAATACGACGAAATAGGTGGTTGATGCAAACCAGTACGAAGGTGCAACTACCGTAGTGGGACTAGAGTTTAGTGTATCTTGTATTAAGCTGCAAACGCGACTACTGGGTTGGTGAATCTGGTCCCATTGTGGAAAAATTATAGCCAGAATTTCCTGCTGTGTTAGTACTACCAACGCATTAACTATCATGCCTATGGCAATCCATATCATAGATAGGTTGCCTTGAATGGCACCTAGAAGAAGCGCCGTCACAAATATAGTATTTGGCAAATTATTGTATGTTGCTAATATGAATTCTCTGGCTCTTAATGAGACATCGTTAAATAAATCAAACTTGTCGGACATATGTCTAACAACCCTAATCTGTGGCTTCTTTTTATTTATTGCTTCTTACAAACATAAATCGGCTTTCCATCATCTGCCCGCTCTCTCAACAGCGGAATGTTCATTAGGTTAGTCATCGTGCGGTCAGATAGGTGCGCAACTACCATTTCTGACACGTAGCCATACATTAAGCCTACGACCGCAGCAACTAATACAGATATTATGGAATCACAGTTTGTGAAGACACGATAGACTACGAATAGAATAGCTAGTAAACCCATGATGAATGTTCCAGAATAGACTGCAGCCTTCTTTTGTGGCATACCGCGCAGTTCCTGTTCATATGTCTGGCTCATTGCCAGAATGTAGCCAAATAGCGCTCCCATGAACATAATGTAATAACTGGGGAAGCCGATGCTCATTGTTGTGAGTTTTCCAACTTTTGTCGCCATTGTCATTAGCCTTTCGTAACTTATTCCGGGAAAGTGACCTGAACAGCGCTGTATGTCTTTTGATGCCTCATGGGCGCCTGGTATGATTTGTGATAAGAATCCACTGGTGCCAGCATGAACGAACTCAAGGCTCATGAGCAAAATACCAAGGACGCCTAGAGGCACCGATTGTATCAGTAGCGAAAATAGTATAATGCCACCCAAAATAGTATCAGGAAGGTAATTTAGATTGAAAA
>Ga0209400_1001263_pt1 | contig 20697 bp, 19 predicted proteins | sample M_130807_EF_Meta_FD_187313 | JGI IMG/M metagenome (GOLD analysis project Ga0209400, IMG submission 187313) | Freshwater microbial communities from Lake Montjoie, Canada to study carbon cycling - M_130807_EF_MetaG (SPAdes) (version 2) | ecosystem: Environmental > Aquatic > Freshwater > Lake... | reverse complement strand
TTCCACATGGGTGAATAGCGCAGCAGGAAGTCCGCAAGCTGTAAGGGCCTCTTGGATACAGGAAGCTACTTTTCTAGAAGTTTCTGGATGTGCGGGATGCGCTTTGTAGATCACCGGGCAACCAGCAGCCAAGGCCGAAATGGTATCTCCGCCCGCCGTAGAAAATGCAAGCGGAAAATTGCTCGCTCCAAACACGACCACTGGGCCAAGTGGGGTTAAAAATCGGCGAATATCGACTCGAGGAAGTGGACTTCGATCCGGAATTGCAGGATCGATTGTGGCTTCTACCCAAGAACCTTCTTTAACTAGATTGGCAAATAGCCGAATTTGTCCGGTAGTCCTCCCCAACTCTCCGTTGATTCGTCCTTCAGGGAGGTTGGATTCGCGTACGGCTAGAGGAACAATGGCTGCTCGATTGGATTCCAAAATTTCAGCAATGGTCTCCAAAAAATGCCCTTTATCCTTTCCAGATCGATTTTTATAATCTAGAAAAGCGGCTTGGGCTGAGTGAAAAATAGAATCGATAGGCATGGGTTATTGGATTTGGTTGGGTAATTTGAAATACAATGGGAAATACGATAGAAATACGATAGAAATAGACTGCGCTTCGCTCCGTGAAATAAGTTGAAACAGCAATCGGTGTTTGTATTTCCCCAAGCTTAAGCTTGGGCTATTTCGAGTGTATTTCTACCGTATTTCTAGTTTATCTTATAGTACCGGCCGATACTTAATCCCATCCGTGATTATTTTTTCAATCCGTACGCGCTCTTCACCAATCAAGGTCAAGCGAGGTGCACGCACATGTTCGGATCCGATGCCGCAATGCTGTTCGGCCAACTTGATGTACTGAACCAGTTTGGGGTGGATATCGAGTTCCAAAAGCGGTAAAAACCAACGGTAAATCTCCCGTGCTTCCTCGATTTTTCCTTCCTGAACCAAGTTGTAAATGACCACTGTTTCCTTCGGGAATGCACAAACTAATCCTGCAACCCAGCCTACAGCGCCCATCAGCAATTCTTCTAATGCCAAGGTATCCACACCGCAAAGAATTTGGAATCGGTCTCCAAATCGGTTGATCATTCGAGTCACATTGGAGATGTCTCGCGTAGATTCTTTGATCGCTTGGATATTGGGGCAGTCTGCCAGTTCGGCAAACATGTCTACCGTCACGAGGGTTTTGTAATCCACTGGATTGTTGTAAATCATCATGGGCAGCGACGTAGACTGTGCTACTGTCTTGAAGTAGGTTACCACCTCACGTGGGTCAGCTCCATAGCGCATTGGAGGGAGAATCATCAAGCCAGAAGCCCCGAGTTCTTCTGCTTTTTTAGCCCAAAATAGCGCGTCTTTGGTGGCTCCTTCGGCGATATTTAGAACTACAGGTACTCTGCCATTGATGTAGTTGACCGTTTCTCGGGTCAGTGTGATTTTTTCTTCTTGGGAGAGCACAGAGCTTTCGCCCAAGGTTCCTCCCAAAATGATTCCGTGTACACCACTGGCCAATTGGAAGTCTAGATTCTTAAAAAAAAGGTTCATGTCTAGACTGCCGTCAGCATGAAATTTGGTGGTTACTGCGGGAAATACGCCTTTCCAGTTCATATGAGTTTTATTTGGGCCAGAGTTGGCTGGTTTAAACTTTTGATTTTCAAATCTAAGCAGGGACAACAAAAAATTCTGTTCCTGTAGTAGTTCATTTTACTATTTATAGATCAAAAATGAATCAATTAACTCAATTATACTATAATTCTGAACCAATTTAAGAGGTGGAAAAAATTATATCCTTTCAAATCCCCAAGGTCCAGCAGAAATTGTCTGGTGCAAGGAGGATAGTAGTACACATTTTTACAACAAGTTGAATCAGCAGCGGCAATAGTAAATTAGAGATCAAGAAAGATTTTTTTGTAGCCGAAAATTTTCTAAGTTTCAGCAGGGGACCTCAACTTATTTCCCCTATTTCTTGCCATGAAAAAATTAGTTCTTTTTCTTTCCCTCTCGCTCTTTTCGTTCTTGGCAAATGCCACAGAGCTCGTTTCTCTCATCCAAACGTACCAAGCAGACCGTGGGGCTTTAGGCCGTTTGTACACCAATCGCCTTTCCGGCGAGTACTTTACTCGGATGGAGTCCTTCAATCGAGACTACTTCAAGACCCTACAGGCCCAAAATTATGGAGCGCTTTCTGAGGATGGAAAGATTGATTACGTTCTTTTTAGAAACTACCTAGAGAAACAATTGGCGGAGTTAGATTTGGAAAAGCGTGATTTTATGCAAATCCAATCGGTAATCGGCTTTGGAAAGCCTTTGGAAAGCTTTGTTGTTGGCCGACGTAGGGCTGTTCAACCCAATGCCCAGGCACTAGCCGCTCAATGGAACCAGGTAGCTCAAGCCTTAGATGCCCAGCACAAGGCACTTGCGACTAGCTCAAAATACGATTCTTGGCAAAAGGCAGAATTGGCTGCTCAAGCAGTGGAAAGCTTGGCCAAAGTGGTGAAAGAATCCTACGATTTTTATTTTGACTTTGATCCCTCCTTTACCTGGTGGATGCCTACGCCTTGGGAAAAATTGGACGCAGGAATGAAAGCATATTCCAAAGCCTTACGTGCCCATTACACCAACTCAGTGAAAGACGATGGCAGTGGAATCATCGGTAAGCCTATTGGAAGAGAGGCTTTGGAAAAGCAACTGGCTTTTGAAATGATTGCCTATACCCCGGAAGAACTCATCGCAGAAGCTGAAAAGCAGTTTGCCTGGTGCGAGAAAGAGATGCTCAAGGCCTCGAACGAACTGGGCTTTGGCAACGATTGGAAAGCAGCTCTAGAAATGGTGAAGAATACCTATCTCCCAGCTGGCGCTTGGCCACAGGAAGTGGTTAGATTGGGAGACGAGGCCATTGACTTGATGGTCAAAAACGACTGGTTGACGGTGCCACCTTTGGCGATCGAAACCTGGAGAACGAGCATGATCTCAGCAGAGCGGCAGCGCGTAAGCCCCTTTTTCTTGGGTGGCGAGGTCATCCAAATCGCCTACCCTACTTCTGAAATGAGCCATGAAGATAAAATGATGTCCATGCGAGGCAATAACCCCCATTTCTCTAGAGCTACTGTACAGCACGAATTGATCCCGGGGCACCACCTCCAGCAATTTATGAATCAGCGTTACATGACCCATCGCCGTCCTTTCGGCACGCCGTTCTGGACGGAGGGCTGGGCATTGTATTGGGAGTTTGTGTTGTGGGACCGTCAATTCCCAAGAGACGCCAAGGACAAGGTGGGCATGCTCTTTTGGAGAATGCACCGAGCGGCTCGAATTATCTTCTCTCTCAATTACCATTTAGGCAAAATGACTCCGCAGCAATGCATCGACCTGCTGGTCAATCGTGTAGGTCACGAACCTGCCAACGCATCTGCGGAGGTTCGTAGGTCTTTCGAGGGAAGCTATGGACCCTTGTACCAAATTGCCTACATGATCGGGGCACTGGAAATCTATGCACTTCGCAAGGAGATGGTGGACTCGGGAAAGATGCCTGAGAAAACATTTCATGACTTGATTCTCACACAGAACGCCATGCCGATTGAAATTCTTCGTGCGAGGGTGACAGGCAAGACGCTTTCAAAGGACCATAGGGCTAGCTGGAAGTTTTTGGATTAGTGCAGGTCATTATTCCCCAAAAAAGTTAACTTTAGATACAACACGAAACTGGGCACCAATGACGATAGAAAAAAAGAGGCCAGAAGTAAAAAAAGGGGTGATGGAAATTGAAAAATCTTCATCGCTTGAAAAATTGGAGGATCCTTTCATTCAAGCCGAAATGGAAGCTCGTACAAAAGAATCCCTTGAAGCAATTCGGAATGGAGAGGTTTTAACCTTGGATGAATTTTTAAAGTCTAATGAAGAATGGCTGAAAAAAACCGTTACGAAATAATTGTAACTAAGCCAGCAAGGGATCGATTTCAAAATGAGATTTTAAGTTATATCAGCAATAGTTTTAGTGATCGCAGAGCTTTAGAAGTCGAGAATAACTTAAAAAAATTGTTATTAACCCTGCAAGTTGATCCGCAAAGAGGGAGTATTGAAAAATTAATTCGAATTGGAGATCAGATTTTTAGGTTTGTTCTCCTTAAAGAGACCAAATTTTTTGAAATAAAAATCATCTATTTCATTGAAGAATCAAAGAATATAGTTCAGGTGACTGACTTTTTTCCCACAAAAATGAACCCCATTAAGATGCAATCCAGATCATAGTCAAGTGGCACTTTATTTTTTTGACAAGTTTTTATCAATTTCTTGAATTTATTTCATCCTTCGTCCTAGTGATTTGGAATAGGTTTTACCTGTAACTTTAGCCCTTCAATCTACCTTTCATGTGGACTCCGCTAATCCGTCAGTTTCGTCATTACCTCACCCTTGAGCGTTCGTTGAGTGCCAATTCGATTGAGGCCTACACGAGGGACGTGCAGAAGTTGGCAGATTATGTAGGCATAGAATTCCCATCCAAAAGTCCTCTTGAGCTCGAGTTGGAACACCTACGGAAGTTTGTAACTGCCCTAGCCAAGTTGGAGATCTCTCCTTATTCCCAAGCACGAATCATCTCCGGGATCAAGGCTTTTTACCGCTTTTTGATGTATGAGGATCGCATTACAGAGGATCCTGCGCAACTGTTGGAAGCCCCCAAATTGGGAAGAAAACTTCCTGATACCCTCAGCTATGAAGAGATAGAAACTTTGCTTGCAGCCATTCCGCTTGGAGAGTCAGAGGGACATCGCAACCGGGCCATGCTCGAAATGCTGTACAGTTCAGGTTTGCGGGTCAGTGAGTTGGTGGAACTTAAAAAGAGCCAGATTTTTGCAGAGGTAGGATTTTTGAAGGTAGTGGGAAAGGGCAATAAAGAACGACTTGTGCCGGTTGGTAGGGCTGCCTTGCATTACCTCAAGCTGTACGAGGAGCATGTCCGCGCACAGCAAGTACCTGCAAAAGGGCAGGAGGAGTTTGTTTTTCTCAACCGTAGGGGACAAAAACTAACCCGTGTGATGGTGTTTTTGATCATCAAGAAAACTGCTGAGAAGGCAGGAATTCAAAAAAATATCAGTCCCCATACTTTTCGGCATTCCTTTGCCACACACCTCATAGAGGGAGGGGCAGACTTGCGTGCTGTCCAAGAAATGCTGGGCCACGAAAGCATCACCACTACGGAGATTTACACCCATTTGGATCGCGATTACCTCAGACAGGTGCTGACGGAGTTTCATCCAAGGAAGTAAAGCTCCCCATTAAATGCTTTTCTCGGGTCATTCGTTGATTTCCTTTTTGGATAGCAATTTCTTTGATTGACCGATGACGCTGTAAGTCAATTCATAGCACTTGTTTAACTTTTCATCTCTTTGTTCTTCAATGCTGGTTTCCAGAGTTAACGAATTCACTTCATATTCATTTTTTGCTAGCTGAAGTTTATAAATTTCATAGCTATTGGCACAGTTCCCGCCTGATTTATAGATGGTAATGCGCTTAGTCAAATAATCAATCTTGGACATTTCATCCAAGGATCTGAAAGGTTCGATGGAAGTAATTCCAAAACGATCAGGTTGCAATTCTGAATTTTCAAATTTGTAAGCTTTGAAAGAAGCAACTCCTCGTTGCCCATTTTCACTTTCTACGAGAACAAGTTCTTCAATTTTATCAAAATCTAAGTCCTGAAAAAAGAATGGTTGATTGGTAGTTCCAAAACTATACGCACTTTCTAAGTCGTCTTTATCGTATCCTAGATAAATTTCATATTCGTTTATACTAATAATGCCGAGGCCGTCTTCCGAATAGGTGAATGGTAGTTTACTATTCTCTATTCCAAAGTGATTGTTGGTTAAAAAAAAGGAATAAGGTTCGTCTACTTTATAGAATTCAAGTATGGCAGGGCCAATTGTCCGGTTATTGCTTACCACCATGGGCTTCCATAAAACATATACTGAGTACCCATTGATTACATTGCTGTAGGAAATGCTCACCCCGTTTGGTTCATAATAGGTGTTTTGACCAGATGCAAAAGTAGAAATGGCTGTTAGTGCTAGAGAAAGGGTAATTAGTCGCAAACGCTTTAATTTTGTTTTTAGTGTAGGAAGAATTCCTTGTGACCTACTTAGTAGTTTCATGATGGTAGAAGATTAGAGCGATTTAGTTTTCACAAATCAGTAACTAGTGATTTGAATTTTTGAAGGGATGCTGCGGATTCTCGGAAGAAATCCTCTACACAAACTAGGTCAGGGTTTTCTTGGTACTAACAAGATAATCGAAAAGTTCCCTTACCTGCAAATCCCCAAACCCATAGATTCCCTCTCGCTCAGAAAACTGATAAAATAGAGTGTCAAAATCAGTAATGCCCTTCGCCAAGAGCTCCAGAATTACTTTTTCGGGCCTTCTTTCACTTGGATCTTCCGAAATACGGTCCAGCTGAGCCTGACAAACCTCGGCTAACTGCCTAAAACAGGGGGACACACTTTTTGAAAGGGCTATAAGTTGTGCGCCATCTCCCAGACGATAGGCTTCCCAGAGGGTTTTGCCTAGCGCCAAGTCGGAAGAGGTAAACAGCACCTTTGACTCATAGGCTTGTGCCAAAGCTGCTGCAGAGGCATTTCCAAATCCCTTCCAGCTGTTTGCCGAGCTGGCTTTAGGAGGAAAAACTCGATAAATTTTGATGTTATGCGACTCAGAAAGCAGTTTTAGCACAAACCAAAGGTTGACCTGGCAAAATAAATCGTCCTCAAACCAGAGACTAAGTTCGATGCCATCCGCTAAACTTCTGATCTTCTCCAATTCAGCTACCGTCTTTTCCTGTACAGCTTGTGCAGTGGCTCCATAATTCTGAGTAAGAAATCCAACTCGTGTTTCCCAAAATTCCTCCCAAGTGGCTCCACCTACAGGTCCCACAACCAAGGCTTCTCGAAAAACAATTCGCTCAACGAGTAGCTCTGCATCTTTCAATTGCTCCGCCAAGCAGTCTCCATTTAGTAAGGCGATGCGTCGCATATCGTTTTGTTCAATGCTCATTTAATCCTAGAAAAACACGTGGATCAGGACAGTTTTGGGCATAAAAATCCAGCTCCTTTTCTGCTGCCACCCCGGGATAATCTCCCCACTTACCCTCCAAATCCCTGATCAGCTGAAAGTGCAGGTGCGGAGGCCAGTCCCCATTTTCTGGATATGGGCCTACCCTACAAAAAGCTTCCCCAGCTCGAAGAACTTGTCCCACTTCCAAACTTTGTAAATCTTCCCTTCGGAGGTGGCCATAGAGGGAATAGAAAAGCTGTCCCTCAACTTGATGCTCCAAAATAATGGTAGGCCCATAGTTGCCAAACCCTTCATTATCCTGGAAGCTGTGAACCTTCCCATCAAGAGGTGCAAAAATAGGGCTGCCTGCCGCTGTCCAAATGTCAATCCCAAGATGGATGTTGCGAAAGTCTTCTTGTCCCGTGGCAAAAACCTCGCTGCGGCGGTAGATGTCCCGCTTCTCTAAATATCCTCCATAACCATAGCTCTTGCCCGCACTATGTAGTTGCTGGAAAACAAACGCATCGAATGAGGAGGTGTCAGTCAGATCCACCGCGCGAAGCCCGGCATTACCTGCTGTAAAGTCCAAGAGAAGCGAATTCTGAGAACTTAATTGCTCTCCCATCACAGGAAAAATAGACAGGTTGTTCCAGTTCATACCTGTAAATTTAAGGCTTCAATCCGTACATGAAAGTGAAAGTTAGGAGTCTTGGATAAAAGAAGTAATTCAAAGTCAGCTAATTCGAGATTTCTCCTTTCCCCTTCGGATAATTTTTCTAATTTTACGCCAATTTGGACCTAAGTAAAATTTAATCCCTTCTCCCCCCATGCCTAAAGACAGTAGCATCAAGCACGTATTAATCATTGGTTCAGGTCCTATTGTCATTGGGCAAGCCTGTGAGTTCGATTATGCGGGTTCTCAAGCCTCTAGATCCCTTCGGGATGAGGGAATTAAAGTTACCCTGATCAACTCCAATCCGGCCACAATCATGACGGATCCGGTGACAGCTGATCATGTGTACTTGCTGCCTTTAGAAAAAAAATCAATCCGTAAAATTTTAACCGATCACCCGGACATTGATGCGGTGCTTCCTACCATGGGAGGGCAAACAGCCTTGAATCTGGCCATTGACTGCGACAAAGCAGGGATTTGGAAAAATTACGGGGTACGCATGATCGGCGTAGATATTGAAGCCATTGATACTGCAGAAAACCGCGAGAAATTCAAGGCATTGATGGAGCAAATTGGTGTAGGGGTCTGCAAAGGCGATACAGCGACCTCCATGCTTCAGGGTAAAGAAATCGCACAAGAAATTGGTTTTCCACTCATCATCCGCGCTTCCTACACACTGGGAGGAGCAGGTGGTGCTTTTGTAGAAAAAGCAGATGACTTTGAGCATTACCTTTCCGCAGGTCTCCAAGCTTCTCCAGTGCACGAGGTGCTCATCGAACAGAGCATCATGGGCTGGAAGGAATACGAGCTAGAGGTAATGCGAGACAACATTGGTAACATGATTGTCATCTGCTCCATCGAGAATTTTGACCCCATGGGCGTGCATACCGGAGACTCCATCACGGTAGCTCCAGCAATGACCCTTCCGGATACGGTTTACCAGCGCATGCGCAACTTTGCCATTACGATGATGAATAGCATCGGCAATTTTGCCGGAGGCTGTAACGTACAGTTCGCTGTAAGCCCAGACAACCAGACCATCATCGGTATTGAAATTAACCCACGGGTATCTCGCTCTTCGGCCTTGGCTTCCAAAGCTACTGGATACCCCATCGCCAAGGTGGCTGCTAAGCTCGCCATTGGGTACAATTTGGACGAGCTCACCAACTCGATCACGGGAACTACCTCGGCCTACTTTGAGCCATCCATCGATTATGTGATTGTGAAGATTCCTCGTTGGAACTTTGACAAGTTTAAAGGTGCGGACCGTAGACTCGGACTCTCCATGAAGGCAGTAGGTGAAGTGATGGGTATTGGGCGAAATTTCCAGGAAGCGCTCCAAAAAGCCTGTCAATCCCTAGAAATCAAACGAAATGGTCTAGGTGCCGATGGAAAAGAACTGAAGGACCAGGCTCAAATCTTGTATTCTTTAGCCAATCCAAGCTGGAACCGCTTATTCCATGTGTATGATGCTTTTAAACTTGGCATTTCTTTCCGTACGATCCATGATCTGACCAAGATCGACAAGTGGTTTTTGAAGCAAATCGAAGAGTTGATTCATGTGGAAGCAGAAATCAGCAAGTATAAGTTGGAGACCATCCCTAGGGAATTGATGGATGTGGCCAAGAAAAAAGGCTATGCCGATCGCCAAATCGCCCATTTATTGGACTGCCTTGAAAGTGATGTGTTTCACAAGCGCTACGAGGAGATGGGCATCAAGCGGGTATACAAGCTGGTAGATACTTGTTCAGCTGAATTTGCCGCAAAGACCCCTTACTATTATTCCACTTTTGGGGAAGAGAATGAATCGGTTCGCAGCGAAAAGAAAAAAGTTGTGGTGCTGGGATCAGGCCCCAACCGAGTGGGTCAAGGCATTGAATTTGACTATTCCTGCGTACATGGGGTCTTGGCAGCCAAAGAATGTGGCTACGAAACCATTATGATCAACTGCAACCCGGAGACAGTGTCTACGGATCCAGATGTAGCAGACAAATTGTATTTCGAACCGGTATTCTGGGAGCATATTTACGAGATCATTTTGCAAGAAAACCCAGTGGGCGTCATCGTACAGCTTGGTGGACAAACTGCCTTAAAATTGGCAGAAAAGCTATCCAAGTACGGCATCAAAATCATCGGTACCAGCTACGAAGCCTTGGATTTGGCAGAGGATAGAGGACTTTTCTCTACCCTTCTGAAAGAAAATAACGTGCCTTACCCTGAGTTTGGTACCATTCACAATACCGACGAGGCATTAGAGCTATGCAAGACGATTGGATTCCCATTGCTGGTTCGTCCAAGTTATGTCCTGGGTGGGCAAGGGATGAAAATCGTGATCAACGAGAAGGAACTCGAAGAGCATGTGGTCAACGTGCTTCGTGACATTCCAAACAACGAGATCCTTTTGGATCACTTCCTGGAAGGAGCGATTGAAGCCGAGGCGGATGCGATTTGTGATGGAGAAAATGTCTACATCATCGGCATCATGCAGCACATCGAACCTGCAGGGATTCACTCTGGAGACTCTTATGCTGTACTTCCTCCCTACAACTTGGGGGATTTGGTCATTCGGCAAATCGAAACCTACACCACAAAAATTGCACTTGCATTGAAGACAGTGGGATTGATCAACATGCAGTTTGCCATCAAAAACGACAAAGTGTATGTAATCGAGGCCAATCCACGCGCTTCACGAACAGTGCCCTTTATTTGCAAAGCCTACCAAGAACCTTATGTCAACTATGCCGTAAAAGTGATGCTAGGAGAGAAGAAGGTGACGGACTTTAATTTCAAGCCGGTGAAGAAAGGCTACGCGATTAAAGAGCCTGTGTTCTCTTTCCATAAGTTCCCGAATGTCAACAAGGAGCTGGGCCCTGAAATGAAATCTACAGGGGAAGCCATCTACTTTATTGACGATTTGATGGACGATTATTTCTTGAAAATATATGCTGAGCGAAACATCTACTTGAGCAAGTAGTGTTTCTATAAAACCAATAAATCTTGATCAAGTTTTTCCTCATATTTCTAGGTATTGGGTGGCTTTTGGGCCAGCTGATTCGCTATTTTCTCCGCTCCAAGCTTGCCCAACTCGCACGAAGGGTAAATGAGGCAGCCATGGAGCAGCAGCGCGCTCAGCAGCAAGCGCAGCGCCCCAAAGAGGGGGTGCATGTGGATTTTATACCGAAAAAATCTCCTCAGAAAATGAAGAAAGACATCGAAGGCGGAGAGTATGTAGACTACGAAGAAGTGAAGGATTAACCTTCACTTTTTTTATTGGATACGGGTACTCCAATACAGCTTGTAGCCAGTACCTGTTTTGGTTCCAATTAAAAAATCATCCCCGCCATCCTTTACACCTAGTTTTTTCTTGAGCTCTTCAGCTCCTGTGCTGTAATTTCGGCAAATCACATTGACCTTTCCTGAAGGGAAGAGGGCTTTGACCTCCTGCTTTTTTGGACTGATTTCCCGGACCACTTCAAAGATGCGTCCTGGAATGCCCGCAGAAAAGTCATCGCTTGTGTAGAGGTGACTATTTCTTTCCAGTTTGTGAAGATTAAATCGATCTCCAAATAGGTTGAAGGCTCCTGCCTTCAAAATCCCTGCTAGGGGTTCGATCAGGTATTTGCCTGCTTCCACAAACTTGGAATGTGCCTGCTCTTCCGCACTGGGGGCAAACTCAAACGGAAGGATTCCGCTCTCTAGGTCCACTACTGAAATCTTTTTTGGTGCACCCACCTTGGCTTTTTCCCAATTAAGCAGAAGTTCCTTGACTTCATTTCGAACCGATACCACTGTTATTTTTTGGATCTCGGGTAGTTCGGTCCATGCTTGAGTCAGGTCCAGCATGGGTGAAACTTTTAGAAGAATGTGATCGGATTTTCGTTGCAAAAGTGCCCATGCATCTACCACATTAGGTTCACAATCTTGGAGTTTGTACAACTTTTGGTTCCCACTTCCCCGACGGGCGGGATCCGAATAAATCAGGTCAAATTGCAATTCCGATTTTCTCAAAAATTCCAAACCATCCCCATTTATGAATTCAAATTTTTCTGGATGGAGTGTGGATAGGTTATGTCTAGCGATTTCAAAAAGTTCGTTTTGTTGCTCACAATACACCCCTTTTTCGAATCCCTGACTTAGGTGATAAAAATCCACGCCAAAGCCTCCAGTCAGGTCGATGAGGTAATTTCCTGAAAGTCCTTCTGATTTGAAGGCAGCCGTTTGTTCCGACGAACTTTGCTCGACTGAGATGCTGGCGGGAAAAAGGAGGTGTAGGTTTTTGCTCCAAGTCGGCAATTTTTTTGCTGCCTTCTGCCGAGCGGCGATTTGCTGCACGGCCATTTTGAGGTCAAAAGCGACTTTTTCGTGGTACTTAAAAAGTAAATGTGCAGGATCTTCTTCCAGATGATCCTGCACAAATTGGTGGAATTCTTCGCTAGTGAACTTTTCGGAGTTCATTAGACAAGTTTATTTTCTAGAAGATATTCGGCGATTTGAACGGCATTTGTGGCGGCACCTTTTCTTAGATTATCCGCTACGATCCACATGTTCAGCGTATTCGGCTGAGACTCATCGCGACGAAGTCTGCCCACAAATACCTCATCTTTTTTGTGAGCATGGATCGGCATAGGATAGACAAAGTTGGTCGGATCATCTTGTACGATGATACCAGGAGCGTTTTCCAACAGGCTACGCACCTCGGCAAGATCAAAATCTTGTTTGAACTCTACATTAACTGCTTCTGAATGTCCGCCCATTGTAGGGACTCGGACCGTGGTGGAGGTCACCTGAATGGATTCGTCGCTGAAGATTTTCTTGGTCTCCTTGATCATCTTCATTTCTTCCTTGGTGTAGCCATTGGGTTGGAAAACATCGATGTGCGGAAGGACATTCATGTCAATTTTATGCGGATACACCATTTCAGATGTTTTCCCTTGGCGTTCTGCCATCATCTGATCTACAGCAGCTTTGCCGGTACCTGTAACCGACTGGTAGGTGGAGACCACGATGCGTTTGATGCCATAGCGATGACGTAGGGGCTCTAAAGCCAAGACCATTTGAATGGTAGAGCAGTTGGGGTTGGCGATGATTTTGTCTTCAGGACCGATTTCTTTTGCATTGATTTCTGGGACGACCAATTTTTTGCTAGGGTCCATTCTCCAAGCGGAGGAGTTGTCAATGACTACCGTGCCTACTGCTGCGAATTTGGGTGCCCATTCCAAGGAGGTGCTTCCACCAGCGGAAAAAATTGCGATTTCAGGTTGAGCTGCTACTGCTTCGGCTAGGCCGATGATGACATGCGATTTACCCATGTACTCAATTACCTTTCCCTTGGAGCGCTCGGAGGCTACAAGGAGTAATTGATCGTAAGGGAATTGGTGCTCTTGAAGCACTTCTAAGATTTCGGTGCCTACTAATCCAGTAGCACCCACTACTGCAAGTTTCATAGGTTGGAGGGGATTCGTTTTAAGTGCTCAAAAATACGGAGGCTTAACTCAATAATACAGTCCATTTGAAACAAATTTATAGGGCATCGATTCAATTCAACCTACTGTGGTCCGTGGACGGTGAGCTGTCTACGATTATCCAAACTATTTACTAGATTTTTGAACGTCTGATAGGATTGCGGATAATCCCAATTTATATTCACCTACTTTTTAAACTATATGGCCATGTTTCTATTTTTTAGTAGGGCAGCATTTCTGCTCTTGTCTAGCTTGATAATCCTTGTTTTTCCTGCCTTTGCTCAAAGTCAAACGCAAGGATTTCAATCCCCATTTACGGTTCAGTCCTACCCACAGCCCTTTCTTCCAGGCTGGTATGCCAACGACCTGAGGGCGACTTCTTCTCGGGTTTTTCGCCTTGCCACTGGAGGAATTAATGGATCGGTTGCCCTGGCGGTACAACCCATCAGCACTTTTACTGGGAAGGTATGGGTGAGGCTATCTCCCAAAGGAATGGAAAATCCGCGCGTTATTTTTTGGGCTAAAACCCTAAAAAATGGCACGGGGAATCGCCCTGCCTTGGTACATATTTCTTGGTCTACCAGCCTTGATGGGAATTACCAGGAGCGCATGTTGCTAGGACATGCCGCCCAGTTTCCCAATGCCAACCTGAATTTCAGCCGATTTGAACTCGAACTACCAGCCGCATTTGCATTCTTGGAAGAGGTCTATTTGCAGCTAGAAATAGCCGTGGGGTCTGGTTCTGGAAGTGCGGCACGCTGGGTTTTGGATGATTTTAGTTTGGAGGATTTGGTGATAGACGAGGAGTTGCCCAAAGTGTCTGTTGTGAAAGGATATGGCAAGCGAGAGGTGCTGGTCGCATTTTCAGAGCCCATGGATCCCGTTTTTGCGCGGCTCAACCTTGCCTATCAGCTTGATGGAAGCAATCCAGTTGAGGCCCGGTTGCTGTTGGACTCAGTGGTCATCCTTCGATCTGAAATAGACTTGGAAGAAAACAAGGACTATGCTCTTTTTCTGCAGCAGCTACCCGATATCAATGGAAACTTTCTTTTGGATACGCTCCTCAGGTTTAGGTATACCGATCCTAGCGCCATTGGGTTAAAATCATTGGTGATCAATGAATTGATGCCGGCTCCACGAGTGGATCAAGACCTTCCCTTTGTGGAGTATGTTGAGGTTTTGAATCCAACTGCTAAAGAGTTGCGTTTGTCGGGGCTAGTTTTTTCTTCAAGCAGCAGTGCCACGCCATTGCCTGAGTTTTGGATTTCTCCTGGGGAGTTTGTGCTTCTTAGTGCGGCTAGCCAAGCCCCTCTTCTCTCCGGATTTGGGCGGGTATTGCCGCTTCCTTCTTTCCCTAGTTTGTCTAATTCTGGATCACTACTTCGCTTGGGTTCTGCCGAAGGTCTGGAAATAGATCGGTTGGAATACCGGAGCAGTTCTTGGGGCGGTACGGAGTTCGCCGATGGTGGCTACAGTCTGGAAGTGCCTGATCCCTATTTCCGCTGTGAGGCCTCGGAATTTTTACTTCCTTCCAAGGACCCCAAGCGTGGGACCCCAGGCAGGCAAAATTCGCAGTTCTCCCCAATAAAGGATCTTGGGGATTTACAGGTGGTCGCTTCATTTTTCAGAAATGTTTCTTTGATAGAAGTGGTTTTAAATCAACCTATTTCCTCCTTCACCAGCCCCGTTTCTTTTTCGATCACCCCTTCTATGAGGATAAATTCTGCTCTAGTTTTTTCTTCAGGCCGAAGGATAGGAATTACTTTGGCTACCCCAGCAGGTAATAGTACACCTTATTCTTTGAGGGCCTCTTCGTTGAATCGTTGTGTGGGGGAGCCGGCAGGATTTGAGGTGGAGGTGGTTCTTCCTGATTCTGCTGGGAAAGGGGATTTAATTCTGAATGAAATCCTGGTGGATCCAAGATCAGGCGACCCTAAATTTGTAGAAATTCACAACACCACCTCGAAGTACCTAAGCCTAGAAAATTGGGCTTTGGCCAGCCACAATGATGCTGGGGATCTCCAACAACTTCGGGTAATTGGAAAGGAAGGAGATCAATTAGCCCCACAGACCTATTTGTCCTTAACTGTCGATCCGGAGCGCCTCAGGTTGTCTTATCCCCAGTCTGCCGCTGGTAATTTTCTTCAAATGGCCAGCCTGCCTAGCCTGCCGATTGACGCTGGCGTTGTGGTGCTACTTTCTTCTGAGCGGCAGGTGGTTGATTCACTCCCTTACCGAGGAGAATGGCACCACCCCTTGTTGCGGTCATCCAAGGGAGTTTCCTTGGAGCGGGTATCTCCTGTTTTTCCGGCCTATGTGCCTTCTACTTGGCAATCTGCCTCCAGCAGCCAGGAATATGCTACACCAGGAAGGAAAAATTCCACAGCATTGTCTGTTGAGTTTGGGAGCGAGCTGATTACTCTCTTTCCTTTGGTGTTTGATCCAGGGGGAAGTGCTGGACCTAGCCAGGTCAGCATCACTTATTCCTTGGAGCAAAATGGTTGGGTGGGTACTTTTACCATCTATTCGGCTGCAGGCCGTGAGGTTCGAGTTCTTGGACAGAATCAAATTTTGGGAACTTCTGGGATTATTTCTTGGTCGGGAACAGATGCCACAGGGGGTAGGGTGCCTCCAGGGTATTATGTGTTGGTTGCGCAATTTTTTGATTTGAGCGGCAGGGTCAAAGTGGTGAAGAGGGCTCTGGTCGTGGCTTCTCCTTTGTAGTGTATCTTACCAAGACTTTAGGCTATTCATGAGAATTTCAATGATTTGGTAATCGATTGATAATCCTTCCTTTGTTTTGGTTTTCTCAAAGAGTACTGTATTTTAGGGGATTATTTTTCAAGGTAGTCTCAATAGTGAATCTTTAAATCACGAAATGTATGAGTAAGGAAGAAAAAACCGCTTATTCCAAGGATGAGCTCAAGGAATTCGAAGAGATCATTCTTCAAAAATTGACCTTGGCGAAGGAAGAGCTTCATTCCCTGAAAGAGACTTTGAGCAAAAAGAATGACAGCGGCACCGACCATACCTCTTCAACTTCCAAGCTTCTGGAAGATGGGGCGGATACCTTGGAGCGAGAAAGCATGAATCAATTGGCGGCCAGACAGCAAAAGTTTGTGATCAATTTGGAGAATGCATTAATCCGGATCAAGAATGGAACCTATGGTGTTTGTGTAGATTCGGGTAAGTTGATTTCAAAAGAAAGGCTGAAGGCTGTGCCGCATACCATGCATTCTATTGAGGCTAAGTTAGCCAAGAAGTAAGGTGGATTTTCTGCATCGTCATATTGAGGCCTTGATTTTTTGTGCCCCAGAGCCGCTTGGTGTTCATGAGATGGTTTCTTGTTTAAGTGAGATGTTTGGTGCTGTGGTGCCAGCCAAAGATGTGGAGCTTGCTTTGGTAGACCTTTGTCAAAAATACGGTGAACCAGAATTTTCCTTTGCCTTGGAAAAGTTGGGTGGAGGGTATCAATTTTTGACCAAACCTGCCTACCAGCCTAGCATTAGTATTTTACTTCGACAACATTCTCAGAAGAGGCTTTCTACGGCTCAATTGGAGACCTTATCCATTATTGCATACAAACAGCCGCTCACCAAGGGGGACGTGGAGCAGATTCGAGGTGTTTCTTGTGATTATTCAATCCAAAAATTATTGGAAAAGGAGCTAATTGAGATCAAAGGCAAATCGGATGGCATAGGAAGACCGTTGATCTACGGAACTTCACAAAAGTTTATGGATTACTTTGGAATCAATTCCATTCTAGATTTGCCACAACCCAAAGATTTTTCTCAGCCTGAGCACCATATAGGTGAAGCAAATGGTTAATTGAGTTTGGTGACTCTCGCGAGTCTAGATACTAAATATTTTTTTCCAGTCTCAAGCTCTTCGCAGAGAATTCTAGTTCGCCTAGTTTCGCCTTTTTTAAACTTCCTTCCTGCAAGTTCAAAATGGGTTTGAGGGGCTAAGTCAGCCAGAAAAAAAGTAGTTCTATGTGGGGTTGCTTCATCGTATTTGCTCATCTCTTTCATGAGGAAGAGATCACGAGCGGAGCTAGCGGAAGGATTTCGCATGTGCAACTTTAACGGTACAAGGATATCTCGAGGGAAGATAGATTCATTAAGTAAGGGATCTAGGAGCTGCTTAAACTTGGCTTTCCATTCCTGTCCATGGGGTGAATGGGCAGTACCATGCTGAGCAAATGCCCGGAGGTGGGCGATCTCATGAATTAGTGTAAGTAAAAACTGGTAGGGATTGAGGTCTAAGTTGAGTGTGATGGTTTGAATGGATTGATCTCTGCGAAACCGGAAATCTCCCAGTTTGGTGTTTCTTGGCTTTTTAACAAAAAAATGGAAAGGGCTTTCTTCCCAAAGTTGAAGGCAATAGGGAACTGCGTTTTCGGGAATATGCCTGCGGAATAGACGAAGTAGTTCTGGAGGATACATTTTAGGGCATAAAAAAAGAGTTCCGATCCATCGGAACTCTTAATTTTTTCACGCGTGGTGTGATTACTTAGCTGGAGCAGCAGCAGCAGAATCTGCAGCAGCTTGTGCAGCAGCAGCGGCAGCAGAGTCAGCAGCAGCCTGAGCAGCAGCAGCCTCAACAGCAGCGATAGAATCAGCCTTAGCAGCAGCAGCGATTGAATCAGCAGCAGCTTGCTCTTCAGTTGACTTGCCACCGCAAGAAGCAGTAGCGATCAAACCAGCGATTGCGAAAATTGCAAATACCTTTTTCATTTGTTATGGTTTTCTTAATTACATCACAAATGTACTAGTAATAATTTTAATTGTGCAAGTGGTAGACAATATTTTTTTTATTTGTTTTTGTAGACGATTTTGATGGGTACACCTTCGAAATCAAAATTTTCACGCAATCTATTTTCTAGATAACGGGTATAGGGTTCTTTAATGTATTGTGGAAGGTTGCAAAAGAATGCAAAAACGGGGTTTTTGGTAGGTAATTGGGTGACGTATTTTATTTTGATGTATTTTCCTTTCCAGGCTGGCGGCGGATATTTTTCGATGTCTTGAAGAAGGATATCATTCAATTTGGAGGTAGTAACTCGCCTAGTTTTATTTTCATACACCTTTACAGCGAGTTCAATTGCTTGAAAAATACGTTGTTTTTCGGTGACGGAAGTAAAAATAATGGGGATCCATTTGTGTTCTCCAAGACGTTCCATCATGTCTTCCTTAATTTTATTCATGGTTTTATGATCTTTTTCGATCAAGTCCCACTTATTGACCATAATCAATACCCCTTTATTGTTTTTGATGGCTAGAGAGATCAAATTCACATCCTGAGCTTCTAGACCTCGAGTTGCATCGAGCATGACAATCACCACATCAGATTCTTCCAAGGTTCTTAAGGAACGCATTACAGAATAGAACTCAACATCCTCTTTTACTTTGGCCTTTTTTCGGATTCCGGCAGTATCGGTAATGATGAAGTCTTGGCCGAAGAATTTGTAACGAGTATGGATTGCATCTCGTGTAGTTCCGGCTTCATCAGTAACGATGGAGCGCTCCTGACCAATTAGGGCATTGAGGAAGGAAGATTTACCGGCATTCGGTCTTCCTAGGATGGATATTTTTGGGATACCTGCGTCTGGATCTTCTATTCCATCTTCCTCAAAATGGGTGATAATGGAATCTAATAGTTCGCCAGTTCCACTGCCACTAGCCGCTGCGATCGGAAAAACCTCTAGATCGGTTAAGCCAAGTGAGTAAAACTCATGGGACATGAATGCTTTTTCCTGGTTGTCCGCCTTGTTTGCAACTATGTAGAGCGGTTTTTTATTGCCACGAAGTTCATTTGCAAATTCCTCGTCTAAGTCTGTCATGCCGTCATGGCAATCCACAACGAATAGAATAACATCTGCTTCCTCTATGGCTAGTTTTACTTGTTTCCGAATTTCCGCTTCGTATAAGTCTTCAGATCCGGTAACGTACCCTCCTGTATCGATTACAGAAAAGAACTTGCCACACCATTGGGCATGACCATAGTGCCGATCTCTGGTAACACCGCTCATGTTGTCTTCGATGGCTTTTCGCTCTTCCACCAGGCGGTTGAAAAGGGTGGATTTGCCCACATTGGGTCTACCTACAATTGCTACTATATTTGCCATGATTTAAGAGGGGTCGTACCCGAATTTTTTTAGTACTAGTTTATTTTTTCTCCAGTCCTGTTCCACCTTAACGAAGGTTTCGAGGAAGATTTTTTTACCGAAAAATTTTTCCAAATCAGCGCGGGCTTCTGTGCCTACTTTTTTGAGCATTTTACCTTTGTCTCCGATGACTATGCCTTTTTGGCTGTCTCGCTCCACAAAAATGGTAGCTCTGATCCGGATGAGATTTTCTTCCTCATGGAAGTCCTCAATTCCTACTTCGGTACTATAGGGGATTTCTTTCTTGTAGTTGGTAAAAATTTTTTCTCGAATGATCTCAGATGCAAAGAACCGCTCGGGTCGGTCAGTTAGTTCCTCTTTGTCGTAAAAAGGAGGATGAACGGGTAGGCGCTCTACTATTTCTTGAAGGATGCGTTCGGTATTGAATTGCTCCAATGCCGAGATCGGGATTACGGTAGCGGCTTGAATCCGTGAAGTCCAATACTGGGTCACTTCTTCGAGTTGTCCTTCTTTGGCGAGATCAATTTTGTTGATCACTAAGAGAATGGGCACTCCAGCCACATTTATTTTTTTAATGACTTCTTCGATTTCTTCATCGGATTCAAAGAGGTCGGTTACAAAAACAATCACGTCTGCATCTTCAAGGGTAAGGTGCACAAATCCCATCATGCTTTTATGGAGTTCGTACTTGGGCTTGAGCATGCCGGGAGTGTCTGAAAACACGATTTGGTACTCGTCGGTATTGATAAGACCAAGGATGCGATGACGAGTAGTTTGTGCTTTGGAGGAAACGATGGAGAGCCGCTCCCCTACGAGAATGTTCATCAAGGTAGATTTTCCTACGTTGGGTTTTCCGATGATGTTAACAAATCCTGCTTTGTGGGAAGGGGAGATCATTTCTGATATTTTTTGCAAAGGTACTTGATTTTCGAGAGTTTGTCCTTACCTTTGTCCCACTATATCGCGGGATGGAGCAGTTGATTAGATTGGCTGGGCTCATATCCGCCGCGGCTGACACAGGTTCGAAGCGTTGATTGAGATAAAAAGAGTAAAAGACATATCGCGGGATGTAGCAGTTGGTAGAATGGCCAGGGGCTCATATCCGCCGCGGCGGACACAGGTTCGAAGCCTTGATTGAGATGAAAGAGTAAAAGACATATCGCGGGATGGATCCGCCGCGGCGGATCGTCAGGCTTTATAAGACATATCGCGGGATGGAGCAGTTGGTAGAATGGCCAGGGGCTCATATCCGCCGCGGCGGACACAGGTTCGAAGCGTTGATTGAGATGAAAGAGTAAAAGACATATCGCGGGATGGATCCGCCGCGGCGGATCGTCGGGCTTTATTAAAGACATATCGCGGGATGTAGCAGTTGGTAGAATGGCCAGGGGCTCATATCCGCC
>Ga0209400_1001259_pt1 | contig 20736 bp, 19 predicted proteins | sample M_130807_EF_Meta_FD_187313 | JGI IMG/M metagenome (GOLD analysis project Ga0209400, IMG submission 187313) | Freshwater microbial communities from Lake Montjoie, Canada to study carbon cycling - M_130807_EF_MetaG (SPAdes) (version 2) | ecosystem: Environmental > Aquatic > Freshwater > Lake... | reverse complement strand
GAGCCTCGATCACCTTCCGGCAGATGGCGGCGGGCGCCTTTTCGCGGCCTCCATCATACGTGCCGTGCGGACCGTAGACGTTGTGATAGCGGACCACCCGCGTCTCGAGCTTAAAATCCTCGCGAAAATGGCGACACATCCGCTCACTAAACAGTTTTTCCCATCCGTACCCGTCCTCCGGCAGGGCGGGATAGGCATCGCTTTCCTTCAGCCCGGGATTTTCCGGGGTGGTCTGCTTGTCGGCGGCGTACACGCAGGCGGAGGAGGCGTAGAAGAACCGTTTCGCCTTCGCATCCCGGGCGGCCATCAGCAGATGGGTGTTGATGAGGACCGAAAGCATGCATTCCGCTTTATGGAGCTCGATAAAGCCCATTCCGCCCATGTCAGCGGCCAGATTATAAATCCATTCCATTCCCTGGGCAGCCTTGTGACAAGCGGGCAGTTCCCGGAGGTCGAGGGAGAGATTCTCCACATCATCGAATTTTTGGTACCATTCCCCGAAAGGCTTCAGATCCACCGCCCGGATATTTTTGATTCCCTGCTTGCGCAAATGGGCCACCAAATGCCCCCCAATAAAGCCCCCTGCACCTGCGACAAGAATATTGGATTTCGGATGAGCAGTTTTTGTCACGGCTGAATCCTAGGAGCCCTTTGGGCTTGAATCAACATTGCATTCCGAAACATCTAATCCGTTTGGGGGCTCATCATGCCTTCCGGACGGCAATATAGGACTTGGGCAGGATTCCCAACATTTTTTCGGTGATGACCTCACAGTCGGGAAATAGCTCTTGGAATTCTTTTTTCTTTAACAAGCGTATTTCTTCGACCATCTCTCGAGCTTTCTGGGCTCTTGGCTTTTCAAGCCACCCCCAAAGGGTTGCCCACCGTGCCATATAGATCCGCCAAGGAACTGGGAGCCAATGAAAAAAGGGACACAAAAAATGAGGTTCGATAAAGAATTCATAGGCAGGCGTTTGAACCCATAATCTCTGGCCAACCCTGCGGAGTTCTCCGGCAAGCTGTTTTTGCCGTGAGAAAGTCCCCACGTGATCAATCACGCTATTTGAAAACACAAGCGAGTAGCTTTTGTCAAAGTAGGGCAAATCACATCCGCCACCTTCAAGCATGGAAATGCTTTCTCCCCGATGTTGCCACCCCTCCACTGCTTTTTTGTCCATATTTAGACAATTGATTTTGATCCCTGGAAGCCGAGCCTCTTTCCAGAACCCCGGCAACCCCCCAACATCCAAGATGCATTCCCCTTCGACTGGCTTCAAAAGATCAAAAAAAGTTTCTGCCGCCTTCTCCTCCATATTTTAAATACGACCTGATAAATAGCGTGAATCTCCATATCTTGAGTATATGGCCGCCCTGATCTTTTTGCGCCAGCACAAGGCAGGGGTTCTTCTAAAAAGACGGCGAGCAATCCCTTTCTCTCAAGAAGAAATATTCTTTGTCAAAAAACCTTCCTCTCCAATTCTTTCCGCCCCAAGCTTTCTTTTCTCGTCACAATCCATTTTTTATTCATCATACTCTCTTCTTAAAGATCCTTCTCTCTTTCACCGTAGATTAGAACCACCTTATGGATCAGCCCAAATGGTACACATGCACCCCTGTCCGATTCTCCGGAGACGAAACTTTTTTTGCCCGCGACAGTGGCCTGCTGTGCAAAGGCTTTCAGGAAATCGGCGCAGGCGGACAGGCCATTATGCCGGGACCTGCCATGGAGGGGGATTGTGCTCAAGATCTAATTCGGATTCCTTATAAAAATCTAGAAAATCCAGCATGGTGGAAATCTCTCGGAGGTTGTGGGGTTGTTTTTTATGGCTGGGGCCTCGGTCGCTATGTTCCCATCGTAAAGGCTATCCGGACTGCAGGGCTTCATTTGGTTACGAATATGGATACTGCTGGCTTTTTAAGCCCGGTGACAGGCTCAATCCCTTTCCTCCGGGCTCTTTGCACCCGCCTCGGAAACGAACAAGCCCCACTTTTGTCCTTTGTGCGAATAGCATTTAAAGCCGTTACGGCCTTTTCATGGGGGATACTCCATAACGATCCTGGATGGCTAAAGCATTTTTCTTTCGCCGATGCGGTTGCGGCCGTTAGTCCGATAGGAGTCGATCGAATCAGGCGCTTTTGCCTATTCTATGGCCGAAAGGATTTAGCCCAGAAAATCCACCTCATTCCTCATCCCGTTTCTCACAAAATGACTTATGAAGGCTCTCCCAAAGAAAATCGTGTTGTGGCTATCGGTCGCTGGGATACGATCCAGAAAGACCCTGTACTTCTAAAAAAAACGATCCTCTATTGCCTAGAGTATAATCCCGAAATTCGTTTTGTGATTTATGGCAAAATGTCGGTGCAGCTTCAAAAGGATTTAGCGTTCATTGCCCACCAACACTCTGGCCGAGTGGTGCTAGGGGGCGTTGTGCCAAATGCACAACTAGCGCCCATCCTTCAGACCTCTCAGATCCTATTATGCACTTCAAGGCATGAAAGTTTTCACATTGCGTCAGCCGAAGCGCTTTGTTGTGGGTGTTCTGTGGTGGGTCCAGATGTACAGGATGCCCCTGCGATGCCTTGGTTTGCTACAGAGCCACACGGGCGATTGGCTGCACGAAACCCGATTGCCATGGGCCAAGCAGTTCTCGATGAGTCGGGCGCCTGGAAGGCAGGAAAAAGAAACCCCTCGATCATTTCGACGACATGGAAAGCAAGGGTTTCTGCGCCTCAGGTGGCAAAGCAGATTATTGAACTTTTTTAGCTCAGCATGCTATTTTCTAGCAACAGCTTCTGTCGCCACAAGGATCTGCTCGAAAAGGCTTTCTTCTCCTGCGCCAACGTTAAGATCCTTTCGAAATTTTAGGTTTCTTTTGGTTTTTACAATTTCTGCCATGATACAACTCTTCCTTTTCCCACCAGTTTATTAAAAATCTCTTTAAAATTATGCCTCTAGAAGTCTCTATCCAGCCTAATGGTATGCAGCTATGATAATCTTTTTATCTAATTGAAGAGCGCTATGACAATTCGTAGCGCGAGTTTTACCCGCGGGTTAGGTGCCAGCTACTTTGCAACCGGCATCAACATCGTTTATATAGCCGCAACTGTCCCCCTAGCTCTTCACTACCTAGGAAAGGAGCAGTTTGGGCTTTGGGCCTTAGCGCAGCAGATTACTGGTTATCTTATACTTCTAGAGTTCGGGGTATCTTCTGCAGTCAGTCGATTCATAGCAAACCACAAAGATGATGTGAATGGGGGGGATTACGGACGACTCCTTCTTGCCGGGACCATCGTTTTTGCCATCCAAGGTGGCCTCATCGTATTGACTGGATTAGTTTTTTCTATTTTCGCTCCGGCCTTGTTTGCGATTCCGACGCCTTTGACTGCCGACTTTACAAATGTCTTGATGATTATCACCGCTCTTGCCGGGTTTTCGATTTTTTCACGCAGCCTTGGGGTTCCGCTATGGTCTTTTCACCGGATGGATTTTTCTTATCACATAGGATCCATCACTCTCATATCAGGTTTTGTCATATTGTGGATTGGATTTCATTTTGGTCTGGGGATTTACAGCCTTGCTGTTTCGGGCCTCCCGGCCGCCTTGCTCTGCCCGCTGATTACTTTTTTTTTCTGCAAGAAGCATGGATTTTATCCATCAGCCAAAAGTGGCTGGCAGATGCCGACTTTTGCTGACATTCGAAGAATTTTTGCCTTTGGAAAAGATGCGGCCCTCATGTCGCTCGGCTCTCAGATGGTAAACGCAAGTCAGATTATGATCATTAGCCGCTTTGCAGGATTAGATGCTGCCGCTACGTTTTCGGTTGGAACCAAGCTTTACTCTTTGGGACAGCAATTGGTCGCTAGAATTATAGGGGCCGCTGCGCCCGCCTTGACAGAGCTTTTTGTCAGAATGGAAATAGCAAGGTTCAATGTCCGGTTCTTCGATGTGGTTTCCATTAGCGCCTTTCTTGCAACTTTGATTGGCTCCATTCTTGTGAGCGGAAATTCAGCTATTGTATCGATTTGGACATCCGGAATGATGAATTGGAGCCCTTGGGCAGACTTCCTGCTAGGCGTCCTTCTGGTGGCTACAAGTGTTACCCGATGTCTTACCGAACTTTTTGTTTTCCGGGGGAATCTCAGATCAGTTCGCTATGTTTTTTTGTTCGAGGGATTGATATCGGTCGCATTAGCGATCCCTGCAGTAATAAGATTTGGCTTCGTTGGTCTTCTGGCTGCAACTTTTTTAGCCCACCTTATCGTAACACTTTCTTTTTCACTTAGAGCCGCCGCAGATGTATATATCCCAACAAGAGCTATCAGTCTTTTGCTGCTCCTGTCATTTTCGATTCTTAGTGGTCTTTTTATATTTTCAATGTTTTGGCATGCTTTTGCCTTAACCCCTGTGGCCACAATGTGTTTCAGCCTTGTTTTTGCGGCTGTTGCGGGATTTTTAGCCTGGCACTTTCTTTTGAACCCGCCCCTTCGAGAAGAGATCAATGGGCGAATAAAAGCATTTAAATAAATTAATTAGCCGAGCTTTGGCTACACATGTCAGTAATTTTAACTTCGCGGCAAAAAAGCATCGCCGTTTTTGTTTTTCCTCCTTGTCTGTTGCGGATTTAATTCGATGAAGCTCTCGTTCATTTTTGTTTTTAGTCCCACTTGCATAATTGGCTGATTCGATTCAAAACTAAGGACAACCAATGAGGGTTGCATTTATTACCACTGATAATCGGGATCATTGTCGGCAATATGATTTGCTGCGTCCTTTTTTTGGCCCTGCCCCCGAAGCTATTCTCGCCGGCCTAACGAATATTCCGAATCTCGAACTTCATATTATAAGTTGCACTCAACTTCGAATGAGCTCGCCTGCGAAACTCGCCGATAATACTTGGTTCCACTCACTCTATGTACCAAAAATTGGTTGGCTCCGAACTGGCTATATCGGATGCATTCTTGCCGTTCTGCGCAAACTTCAAGAAATCCAGCCCGATATTGTTCATGCCCAGGGAACGGAGAGGGACTGTGCAATTTCTGTGGCACTCGCCCCTTTCCCAAAAGTTTTGACTATTCATGGTAATATTCGCGCCATTGCAGGAGTCGCGAGAGTCCCTATTTTTTCTTTTTGGTGGCTCCAAGCTAAGCTGGAGGAACTTGTTCTACCCATGTTTGACGGGGTTTTTTGCAATTCAAACCACACGCGATCGCTCGTCTGCTCATTGGCGAAAAAAACGTGGCTCGTACCAAACCCGCTTAGATTGTCTTTCTTTTCCCCTCTGCCTGCGTCACGGCCCCGCATAAAACCTGTCCGTTTACTCGTAATCGGAACAATCATCCCCAATAAACGCCCGCTGGAGCTCTTAAGAATGATGAGGTCTATTTATAATAGTGGCGTTTCTTTTCATGTTATGTTCGTGGGGGCGACCGGAAGAAGCCCTTATTCCGGTATTTTCATTGAAGAGGCTGCTAAAGCGAAGCGGGAGGGTTGGCTAGATTTCGAAGAAAGGTTGCCGGAATCGGATATTATTAAGCTTATGGATTCCTCCCATGCTCTTCTTCATTTCCCAATAGAGGAAGCCTTTGGCCTCGTTGTGGCCGAAGCACTCGCTCGAGGCCTCAAATTGTTTGCGGCCAAAGTCGGCGGAATTGTCGATATTACCAAAGGAGTTCAGGACGCGGAGCTTTTTGATGCAGACGATTGGCCTGGCCTTGAATATTCACTCAAAGCTTGGATCGATAAACCAACTTCGCTTTCATCTTTATCCCGTGATCTTATGGAGTCGCGATATCATCCAAAAGTCGTTGCAACCAAGCATTTGGAGATTTATCGTGCCGTGCTTAGTGGTTGTCTTCCAAAAGAATGAATAGCATCTCTAGCTCTGCCCCTCCCCCTGAGGGTCAGTTAAATTCAGCAGAGCGAAGTCTCATTCTTGAAGCCGTGACCAGTCTCCTCCCACAAAACCCAGTGTGTCTTGAGGTGGGCACCTACAAAGGAGGGGGGAGCACCCTGCATATCCTAAAGGCCCTTGGCCAGGGTGATGGAATTCTTTTTGGAATCGAGGCTTCCAAAGGAATTTACGAGGAAATGAAAGCCTCCCTGCTTTTTCACCAACCCGAGCTGTGCCGTCGGTTTGTCCCTGTGTGTGGCTTCTCCCAACAGGTCATTCCTTCCTTGGTGAATGCTGGACGCTTGCCAAAGGTAAACTTTGCTTTCCTTGATGGAGGAAATAATCCCCTCGAACAGATCGAGGAGTTTTTTATTTTGGATCCCCACATGCCCATTGGGTCGATTCTTATGTCTCACGATGCCTTTCTACGAAAAGGAAAATTCCTGCGTCGAATCCTACCTTTGCTAGATCACTGGAAAACCGAAATTCTGCCCGTGAGCACAGAGGGGCTCTTGGTGGCGACAAAAGTCGCTAACCGCCCCACGAGTCTTTTTAAAGCCAGGCTAGTTCTTTCTTTAAGTCGCTTTGCCCCCCTTGAAATAGCTGCCAAATTAACCCCTCGGTGGCTTCGCTCTGCTTTATTTCAGATTCTTCCGCAAAAGCTTACGGCATGGATTGCCGATGGCCGCTCTTTTTAACGCTGCCGCAGGATCTTCTTTTGGATCCCGAAAGGCAAAAGATTAAAGCCTCGAATGAGGCTTCTTCTCCACGGGGATGCCCACCGCTCTAAAGCGACATAGTCGAGGTGGGTTCCCCATTCTCGAAGTTGCGCTTCAGGAGATCGCCAGCATGAAAACCTCCCGGCTCGGCTCCAGAGCAGAGGCCGCACTGTATGCAGATCAGAAGCATGCAGCAGCGCAAAATGAGCGTAAAATTCGTATTCGCTAAAAAGATTTGAGTTGCTGCCTTTGAGATTCTTGATGATTTTCCATGGCCAGCTATTAGATCCGGGAAATCTTGCTTCAATTTTTTTGATCAATGCACGAAGGGTCGGAACATGGATAGGCATATGCTGCGCAATAAAGGAACACGACGGCTTCAGGGTTTCCCCTAAAAGGTAATTGAAGTTTTCAAAATACGAGGGATGCAGGCGTGTTGCTTGTCGCATTCGCTCCGCCGTCCCCATGTCGATATTCACGCCTGGAGGCGGCTGCGCCGCCTCTATGGTTGCTTGAGTCAAGAATGCCTTGCCATCTTGTCCAAAAACATGAAACCGGCGCAACGGCACAGTGTCCGCATCCCAGATGAGGTAGCGGTCAACTTCTGGGCGTATTTGAGGATACGAAAGCTTTAAAAACTGCTGAAAATACCAACCGGCTCCTTTCGGAAATCCCGGCAAGTCAACCTGCCTTTGCAGATCCCCTAGTTTCATGTCTGAAAACACCTCATCTTCATCGATACATTCAATCGATGAGCCCAGCTTTTTCTTAAAATGAGTAATGTTGACTTTCGCTGTGAATACCACAAACCGGTTGTGAGGTAAAAACAGCTGGATGCGGGGCACCGCCAGTCGCAGTGTCCTTAGATCTTTTAAGCGGCATGATGTAACAACATCGAATTTAGGCACCTCCGGCTTCATTTCGTCAAAGCTTACGAGATAAACGGGGTCCGAGACAACGCTATGCACACGAACGACCCATTGATCTTTTCTGGTTAAGCATCGACCTATCCTACGCTAATTCCCTCCAACTGTCTCTTTGCCCTCTTTGGATGAAGCCCTTAAGGTAAGCCTATGTCCAATTTTACCGTACAAAAGCTGGTTCTTGGGCTAATCACTTTTGGGGCGTTTCTGGCCACCCCATGGCTGACCAATGAATTCCTCAGCGGTAATCCACTTCCCTTGGTTTTCCTTTTCACGGTTGCCTTTCTTCTGCTGTTCATTTTTGTCCTGCGCGACACCTGTTGGATTGCCGTCCCGCTCTGCCTTCCCATGACGGGATCTTTAAATTTCCTTCCCATCAAGTTTTCTCCTGCCGAACTGTCGATCCTGCTGGTTATTGGCTATGTCGTTCTGCAGATGTTCATGACCAAAAAACAGTCGATAAGCTTCGGTCCACCGGAGATCTGGATTCCCGGAATTCTGTTTGCCGGAGTCCTTCTTTATCATTGGGGCAAAGGCGGTGGTCTCGGACTCAGCATGTTCGGCGGTGAGGCCAGCGGTGGCCGCCGCTTCTTTACCATCGTTTCGGGGATGCTGGTTCTGCCTGCCCTTCTATGGTTTCCTGTGGATAAGTCCCCTTGGCTTTCCCGGGTTCCGTTGCTTTATCTGATCGGCGCACTCCTTGAATTCGCTCCCTTTGCCGTTTCTTCTGCAGTCCCAGCCTTAGCACCATATATTTACCGGATCTACTCTTCCGTGAATATCGAGGCCTATTCCGGAGCCCAAGCCTTCCGGGATGATTCGATAGTTCGCGTCGGGCAAGTTGCCTTCGTCGCCACTGCACTCCAGTTGGCCTTGCTTTGCTATTTTCCCCCACGGGACTGGATTCGGCCGGGACGCTGGTTCGTTGTCCCTCTATCGATTCTTTCTTTAGGAGCAACCATTTGGAGCGGATTTCGCTCCTTTTTGTTTAACTTTATTATTACGTCGCTTATTGCCCTTTTTTTACGTTCACGTTCCCTTCTTTTTCTTGGCATCCCTGTTTTCGCGCTTGCTATTGCTGTCCTCGTTGGCGGGCAAGGTACTCTTTTTAATTTGCCTCTAACCATTCAGCGTACCCTCTCCCCTTTCCCTGGAAAATGGAGCCGCGACGCGCTGATGTCTGCCGAGTCGTCCAACGATTTTCGAAGTAACATTCAGAAAGTTTATAAAACCGACTTTATGGAGAAGGCGGGTTGGCTGGGAGAGGGTTATAAATTCGACGCCAAATACATGGCGGCCCGGGCGTCAGATATCGGCACCATGCGAATGGAACAAAGTGGTGAAGCCCAGGCAAAAAGTTACATCATTTCCCGGGATCATCACGTCGGCTGGGTCGCGCTCCACCACGTAACGGGTTGGGTCGGTTTTGGAGCTTTTGTCCTCTTGTGTCTTGGCTCCCTTTTTTATGTCTGGCGACATGTTCTTCAGCCCCATGCTGCCGATATTCCTCCCGAGCAAATCTGGGCCACCGCTCTGATAACTCAAGCGGTCATCTCCTTTTTTGCTGTCTTTGGCGCAATTCAAAACTTTATACCTCCTTTCTGCGTCTTTCTGGCTGTAGCCATCCAGTCTTTTCGGATCCAAAGGCCCCCATTCGTATTCCCCCTAGATCCAAGGCATAACTGATTCTGTCTGTCCCCTTTTTCTCATGAAAAACCTTACCACTGAAAAAGTCATCTTCGGCCTGATCGCCTTCGCCACCTTCCTGATTGCCCCCTTCTTGACCACCGAATTTCTCGCCGGCAACACCCTTCCGGTCATTTTCATTTTTTGCCTCGGACTGATCTTTGCTTTGCGCGATCAGCTCTGGATTCTGATTCCTCTCTGTCTGCCCTTGACGGGATCTCTCAATATTCTTCCGGTGAAATTTTCCCCGCTGGAGCTTTCGATCTTAATCAATCTTGCTTATATGCTCTTGAAAATCATTTTCACCGAACGCCGCCTGATCCATCTGGGCCCCAAGGAAATTTACCTGCCTCTTCTTTTGATCGCCTCCATTCTCCTCTACCACTGGGCTAGTGGGGGCGACTTAGGCTTGAATATGCTCGGGGGTCAAAGCAGTGGGGGTCGCCGGTTTTTTTCCATTCTTCTGGGCATGCTCGCCCTGCCCGCCCTTCTCTACTTCCCGCTGGAAAAGTCTCCCTGGCTATCTTGGGTCCCACTTATGTATCTGGCGGGCTCCCTGTTGGAATTTATTCCTTTTGCGGTCTCCTCCTTTGCCCCTTCCTATGCACCCTACATCTACCGCTTCTATTCATCGGTGAATCTTGAAACATATGCCAACAGTGTCTCATTCATCGAAAATCCCCTTGTTCGAGTCAGCCAGGTTGGCGGGGTTTGTCTGGCCCTGCAGCTTGTCCTCTTGTGCTACTTTCCTCCCCGGAATTGGCTGAGGCCCACCCGCTGGTTTGTGGTTCCTTTTTCGGTTCTTCTTTTTTTGGCCACCGCATGGAGCGGGTTTCGCTCCGGTCTTTTTAATTATTTAGTCGCTGCAGGGACGGCTTTGTTTTTGCGTTCCCGCTGGCTCGTTTTGTTGAGTTTCCCTTTGATCGGCGGATTGCTGGCGTTCCTCGTTTTTGGCCAGGGAGACCTCTTCCATCTTCCTCTCACCATTCAACGCGCCCTTTCTCCCTTTCCCGGTAAATGGAACCGCGAAGCCCTCATGTCTGCAGAATCTTCCAACGACTTTAGAAGCAATATCCAGAAAGTGTATGTGGCGGAGTTCATGGATAAGGCCGGATGGCTGGGGAACGGCTACAAGTATGACGCCCAATATATGGCGGACCGGGAAGGATCCATCGGCACTGTGATGCTCGAAGCCAGCGGCGATGCGCAGGCCAGAAGTTATATCACCGCCCGGGATCATCACGTCGGCTGGGTTGCCGTGCACCACGTCACGGGCTGGATCGGTTCCGGTGCATTCGTTCTTCTCTGTCTTGGTTCCCTCTTTTATGTCTGGCCCCATGTCCTCCGTCCCCATGCGGGGGATGTACCGCCCGAGCAGGTTTGGGCTGTCGCGCTGATCACCCAGAGCATTCTGGGATTTTTTATTGTTTTCGGAGCGCTCCATAATTTTATTCCCCCCCTCTGCGTCTTTCTGGCCGTGGCCATCCAGTCTTTTCGGGTCGATCGGACAACCACTGCCTCATCAAACAACGACTTTCCTGCGGAAAAGTCCTTCTTGGATCATCCTGAGAATTTTGCATAATTTCTCTTTGTGAAAAATCCATTGCAGAGCGTTTCTGTCTGCGGGTTGGGCAAGCTGGGGGCCTGTATCGCCGCGACTTCGGCCGATCGCGGTTTCCGGGTGGTGGGCATCGACGTGGACTCCCAAAAGGTCGACGCCTTGAATCGTGGCCTGCCTCCGGTGGATGAACCCCTCTTGGCAGATACCATCGCCCGCGCAAAGTCTCGCCTTTCCGCCTCCACCGATCCGGCGGCCGCCGTCGAAACCGATGCAACTTTCTTTATCCCGCCCTCCCCCAGCCTTCCGGATGGCAGCTTCAGCACGGAATTTCTCCTGCGGGCCATGCAGTCGGTCGCGGTGGCCGTAAAAAAGGCCGGGAAGAAAAACCACCTTTTCGTTTGCAGCTCCACAACCACCCCCGGAGCGGTGGACAAGATTCTGATCCCCATGCTGGAAAAAGAGCTGGGCGGGAAGGCGGGACGGGATTTCGGAATGATCTACAACCCGGAGTTCATTGCCCTGGGGGATGTCGTCCGCGGATTGCTCAACCCCGATTTTGTGCTGGTCGGGGAATCCGACTCCGTCAGCGGAGACCGAATCGAAGATTTTTACGCGCGCTACTGCCAGAACCGGGCTCCCGTCCGCCGCATGTCCATCATCAGCGCGGAACTCTGCAAAATCTCGGTCAACGCCTACGTCACTATGAAGATCAGCTTCACCAATCAACTCCGCCTCATTGCCCAGGGGTTGGGGGCCGATCCGGAGGTGATTCTTAATGCCCTTGGGCAGGATACGCGGATCGGCGGAAAATACCTTCGCCCCGGTTTAAGTTACGGCGGCCCTTGTTTCCCCCGGGACAACCGGCTTTTGGCTTGGACCGCAAAACAGGCCGGGGTGCAGGCCCATCTCGCTGAAGCGACCGATCGTGTGAACGAAGCGGCCAAGACCGATCTTTTCGAACGGGTCAAAAAAGCCGCACCCCTACCCGGTCCCATCGCTGTTCTTGGCATGGCTTATAAACCAAATACCTATATCACCGAAGAGTCCGCCGGGCTTCATCTTGCCCAGCAGTTGAAGCGCGGAGGATATCGGGTCCTGATCCACGACGTTCACTCCACTCCGGAAAACAGCCCGGTGTTGCATGAGTTTGAACTTTTGCCCGATCCCAGCCGAGGGGAATCTTGGAAGGGCGTCGCCGCCGTCGTGATTTGCTGCCCTTGGCCCCAATACGCTGATCTGCCGATTCCCGCCTCCGTCTGCCGGGTAAGTGCGTGGAGCCTCCCCTCGCCCGCGAAATGACCCTCCCTAAAATTTCGGTCGTCACCCCGTGCTTCAACAGCATCGCGACGATCCGGGATACCATCGAAAGCGTCCGCCGGCAGGATTACCCGGCCATCGAACATATCGTCATGGATGGCGGCTCAACCGATGGCACCGTCGAACTGTTGAAATCCTGCCCGTCTCTCCAATTCTGGAGTGGCCCGGATGAGGGCCATTACGATGCGATGAATCAGGGCACCCAGAGATCCGCCGGCGAAATCGTCGCCGTTTTGAATGCGGATGACTGCTATACCCCGGGAACTTTACGGGCCGTCGGTGAGGCTTTCGCGTCACACCCGGAGTGGGATGCCCTCTTCGGAGATATCCGTTATGTGGATGCCGAGGGGCGGGAAATTTACCGGCGGGAAGAAGCCTGTTTTGATTACGATGTTTTACGATTCGGCCTGGGTTACGTGATTCATCCCACCGTATTCATGCGCCGGAAGGTGTTTGATGCTTTGGGAGGATATCGTCACAAGATTTTTAAGAACACGTGTGATTTTGACCTGTTTTGCCGGATGGGGCGGGCCCGTTACCGTGTCGGCCACCTCCCACGGATTCTGGTGGACTATCGGATCCATTCCCTTGGCCAAACTGCAGACATGCGAATCCGTGAGAATATGCGGAAAGAAGACGCCCAGATCCAGAGAGAGCACGGAAAGGCGGCGGGGTGGTTGGGTGGGATTCAGAGGATTTACGCAAAAATCCGTCGCCAGACTCAAAAGCTCTTCATCCGCGGAAAGATTGATCTGGTTTCCGGCAACTGGAAGAGCCGCCGCCATCTTGTGACGAAGGCCACTTTTTCCTCCAATATCGGCCTCGATAAAATCTAAGCCTCTCCTCCCTTGTTTGTTTCTTCCTTCGTTGGTTCTGGCGTTTAAGCTCATGCCATGAGGCGGTTGCGCATCCTGCAGATTTTTAACCGCTATCTTCAGTATGGTGGTGAGGAAGGCTCTGTTTTTCGGATTGGGGACGCCCTGCAGGATAGCCATGATGTGGAATACTTTATTGGTTCGACTCAGGATTTACTCAGTGCAGCCCCTTTCGATTTTTTAAAGATTCCCTTTCGATCTTGGTATAACTTTACGGCTGCACAGCGGTTGCGCCGATATCAGGAGATCGGCCAATTCGACCTTTGGCAGATCCATAATGTCTTCCCTGGTTTATCCCCTTCGGTTTATCAGACGGCCTTCGACCTTCAGATCCCTATCGTGCATTTTCTTCATAACTATCGGATGTCGTGCACCAACGGATTTTTTATCAATCACGGAAGTCCCTGTGAGCGGTGTATTCATGGCAACTTCTGGCCCGCCTTACAAACGGCCTGCTGGCGGGACAGTCATCTGGCTAGTGGGATGACGGGTCTAATCCTCCGTCGCTTCCGGTCCATGGGGCTCTTTGAAAAGGTCTCGGCATGGATTGCCCTGTCCCATGCGGCGAAGGCGAAGCACATCCAAATGGGAATTCCGGAGGCACGGATTCATGTGGTGCCTCATTTTTATCAGCCCGTCGGCACCCCTCCTCCCCCTTGCTCATCCGGGGATGTTCTGTTTTTGGGGCGGCTTTCCCCGGAAAAAGGCGTGGATTTTCTCCTGAAGGCCTGGGCCCAGATCGAAACCGGGACCCGTAAACTGGTGATTGCCGGAACCGGGCCCGAAGATTCGAAGCTTCGAAAACTGGCCGCCGATCTTCACTTGAGAAACGTCGAATTCACGGGCTTTCTCCAGCCCGAACAGCAGGAAAAATTTTGGCGGGAGAGCGCTTTTTTTGTGGCTCCCTCAATTTGGGACGAACCGTTCGGCATGGTCGTGCTCGAAGCCTGGTCCAGGGGACGCCCCGTTGTGGGTTTCGCCAAAGGCAGTTTTCCTGAAATGATTTCCGAAGGCCAAGACGGGACTCTGGCCCGAGAAGTCACCCCTCAGGCTCTGGCAGAAAGGATCTCGTTCCTTCTGAAGAATCCTACCCTCGTTGAGACGTGGGGACATCAAGGCCGGGCCAAGCTGGATCATTTTGCCTCCAAAACCCGCTGGGTCTCTTCGATGGAAGCTGTGTACCAATCCTGTCCTGCTCTGCTAAACTGAATCCATGCCCCTCAAATTAATCTCCCTTTTGAAATTTATTTTAGTCCTGGCCTTTGGATTGGGCCTGGTCGCCGGCCTGGATCGCGGCGTAGCCTTTCTGTTTGGCGAACAAACCTTGGCTCCTCTCGTTTCGGTGCTGGTTCTCGCCGTTTTTTCTTTTTTTCTTACCCCGGCTCAGATCCTGGTGGCCATTCCCCTCTTTGCATTCGAAAGCTTTGTTTTGATCCGTGAAGCCTCTGCGTATCCCTTGGTGCGCACTGCCACGGTTGTTTTAGGCGGAGCACTGGCTTGGGCGGTGCGGAGTGAACGGCTGAAGATTTCTGCCCAGCTTAAGGAAGTTGACACTCTCCTCGGTCAACTCCCCGTCCCTTGGCTGATGGTCGATTCTTCCGGCAACATCCTTCAGGCCAGCCAGGCGGCCGTTGCGACCTTAGGGATGGGCGTGTCTGAATTACAGGCCGCCTCTTTTCCCTATTTGTTTTCTCCGATTGAAAAAAAGGGTGATTTCATCCAGACCTTTCTCCAGGTGGTGGACCATCATCGAGGAATTATAGGGTTAGAACTGATTTGCCGGCACTCCCTGCAGGCTTATTCCGCCTCTCTGGCCCCCCTGACCACCCCCCGCCGCACTTCCGTTTTGGTAGCGCTTAACCTGAAGAATTCCCCATGAATCTCCTATTTCTTCTTCGATGCGTGTTGCTGTTGTTTGGGGCTTGGGGGAGTTGTGTTGCCTCCCCTCCCTTGGTCATCCCCTACACGCCCGATTACGGCGGGGATTATGATCTTTTCGGAGGTGAAAACTACCTAACCAGCGATGACGGTCTGATGCTCGAATCCCTCACCGCCTCCCACGGGATGAGCATGCTCAAAAAAACCCAGGTTGCGATGGTGAGGCTACGAAGCCTGACCGATCCCCTCCGCCTTGCCAAACTTCGTGCCCCCGTGGAGATGCAGAAGGAACTTTATCTGACCCTTTACTGGCTGGCAGAAGCCGACATGGCAGAGGCCGATGTGCAGCAGGTTTTACAGGAAATCTCCCGTCGGGGTCGCGATCAGGCCACGCCCGCCGACGCCACCATGGCGGAAGTCCTTCTTTATAATTTTCACCTCGCCCGACACCTCGGGATCCTCGGCTTCCCCGGACTGGTGAAACTCGCTCAAGCCCTGCCGCCCGTCATCTCCGAGAACGACGGGAACGATCAGAACCGTCTCGCCTTCGCTGTTTCCATCCTCCCTCCTGAACGATTCCCCGAAGTCGCCCACCAGCTCTTCAATTATGAAATCTTCGACGGCGCTCTTCCCAAAGCCCATACCCCCACCCTTGCCCCCAGCCAGATTGAATTCGCCCAAAAACTCATCTCCCGCGGACTTCTTCCAGCCGACGCTTTAAAACGATAAATAAGGTAGGGGCGGTTCTCAGCAACCCGCCAAGTGCGATAAGAAAATATTTCATGGAAGGTTTTCTTGTTTCATCATCCTTCCATGTCCTCTGTCCCTGAAGCCCTCCTTAAGCTCCGCTCCCGCGGTAAAGAGCTCGCCCTCCTTGGTGCCACGGGGGGCCTTCTGGGCTGGGATCAGGAAACGCTTCTCCCCCCCAAGGGCCACTCTTTCCGGGCGGAGCAGTCCGCCCAGATCGCGGGTCTCTCCCACCGGTTGGCCACTTCTCCTGAAATCGCCCGATGGTTGGATGACTGCTCCTCCGCTTTCCCCGCCGACTCCGCCGAAAGCGCCTGCGTCGCCCGTTGGCGCCACGATTACCTCCGCGCCACCCGCATTCCCGCCGAGCTTGTCGAAGAAAACGAGAAGGCCAGCGCCCTGTCCCGATCGGCCTGGGTCGAAGCCCGCAAAAAATCCGATTTTTCCTCCTTTGCGCCACATTTGGAAAAGCTCCTCTCCCTTTCCCGGAAGATGGCCGACTTATGGGGATATTCCGACCAACCCTACGACGCCCTTCTCGAAGGCTACGAACCCGGATGGCGTGCCCGGGAGGTCGCAGCCTTATTTGCGAAACTTCAACCCCGTCTGGTTTCCATTGCCGAAAAGACCTTCCCCCTTTCCTCCCCACTTTCCCGCAAAAATCTCCAAGGACACTATCCCCGGGCCAACCAGGAAGCCTTCCTACAAAAACTTCTTCCAAAGATCGGCTTCGACATTTCTGCCGGGCGTCTCGACTCCAGCACCCACCCTTTTTGCTCGGGCCTCGGACCCGGGGATACCCGGATGACCACCCGTTACGATGAGTCCGATTTCATGGTTTCCCTTTACGGGGTGCTGCATGAAGCGGGCCACGGACTGTACGATCAAGGCCTGCCCGAATCCCAGCTCGGCACCCCGCTCGGACAAGCCGCCTCTCTCGGAATCCATGAATCCCAATCCCGCCTTTGGGAAAATCGGATCGGCCGTGATCTCCCTTTTTGGAAATCCTGGTGGCCCGATCTCGTCCAAGCTTTTCCATCTCTCGCCGGGCATTCGCCGGATGCCGCCTGGCGGGCGTCGAACGCCGTCGAACGCTCCTTCATCCGCGTGGAAGCGGACGAAGTCACATACGACCTCCACATCCTTCTCCGTTTCGAACTGGAAACCCAACTCCTCAAGGGAGACCTTGCCGTTCGCGACCTGCCCTCCGCCTGGAACGAACTTTTCAGAAAACTTCTGGGGCTCAAGGTTCCTGACGATGCCCGCGGATGTCTACAGGATATCCACTGGTCTCTGGGAGGATTCGCCTACTTTCCCACCTACACGCTGGGCAATCTCACCGCATCCCAACTTTGGCAGGCCGCCCACCGAGATCTTTCCTCCCTCCCTAATTCCATCCAGGACCGCGACTACGCCCTCCTCCTCCGTTGGCTCCGGGAAAAAATCCACAGTCATGGTCGCCGTTACACCGCCGCCGAACTTGTCCAGCGGGCGACGGGGAAACCCCTCGACCCGGAAGATCACCTTTCCATTCTGGAAGCCAAGGTCAACGCGCTTGCCTCATGATCGCCCCCGATAAAATATCCCTCGTCATCAGCACTTACAATCACGTGCGACCACTCGAGCTTTGCCTGAATGCCCTTCGCCGCCAAACAACCCCGCCGAAAGAAATTCTGATCGCGGATGACGGATCCGGCGAAGCGACCCGCAAACTCATTTTGCAACTAACCCCCACATTGCCCTGTCCCGTTCGTCATCTATGGCATGAAGACAAAGGCTTTCGAAAAAACATCATTCTTAACCGGGCCCTCGCCAACGCCATAGGGGACTACTTGGTTCTGACTGACGCGGATTGCGTTCCTCATCTCAGGTTTATTGAGGACCACGCCTCCTTGGCCGAGGAAGGATTTTGGGTCCAAGGTCGTCGCTGCTACCTTTCCGCATCAGCTTCCGAATCTCTTCAGCCTGGACAGCCTGTCCCAGGTTTCCGGCTTCTCCTTTCCGGGAGTATGACCGGAGCTGCCAAAGGTTTTCACCTGCCTTTCCCCATCATCCGACGCAACACCGCCCAGCGGGGCATCATCGGTTGTAACATGGCGATGTGGCGGAACGACCTCCTAGCCGTCAACGGCTGGGACGAAGATTATGAAGGATGGGGCTTGGGGGAGGATTCTGACGTTGGTTCCCGTCTTTATCATCTCGGCCACCCTCGCAAATTTGTCTACGGTCGGGCGATTCTTTATCACCTGCACCACCCGATTTTAAATCGGGACCACCTTCCCCAAAGCCAGAATCGTCTAAACGAAACCCTCCGCACCAAAAAGATCCGCTGCGTTAGGGGCGTGGATCAGTATTTGAAATAATTCCGAGGTTGCCGCGCCTCCTCGGAGGAGCCCCTACCTTGAGAATTTCTGTCTCGCGGCCATAGCCGCCCCGACGATTCCTGCCTCATTATGCAATTTTGCCGGAACAACCTTCGCGTTCACCCCTTTCGATGCGCGGGGCAGCCATTTTTCAGCCCGCTTGCTGACGCCTCCCCCGACGATGATGAGATCGGGGTTGATCAGGTGATCGACCAGTTGCAGATATTCACGCACGTGCCGCCCCCATTTTTTCCAGCTCCAATCATGCTCTGTGCGGGCTTTCGCACTGGCGATTTTTTCCGCGTCCCCTCCCTCCAGGGTCAGATGCCCCAACTCAGTGTTTGGAATCAGCACGCCTTCATAAAAAAGCGCGCTTCCGATCCCTGTTCCCAAGGTGACCATAAGAATGGTGCCTTTCTGTTTTTTGCCGGCCCCATGGTGTACCTCGGCCAATCCGGCGGCATCCGCGTCATTGATCACGCAAAAGCGACGATGGATCCCTTTTTGGAAAACGTTTTCCGCGTTCTTCCCAACCCACTGAGGGGAGAGATTTACTGCCGTACCGACCACGCCCCGTCGGATCGGCCCGGGAAATCCGGCACCTACGGGACCGGCATGCCTAAAATGTTGGACGATTTTTTTGATTGTGCGAATCAGTGCCCCCGGGGTTGCAGGATTGGGTGTGGGCAAGTGTAGGGGATCTCCTTTCATCACCCCCGCGGGAAAATCCACCAAGCCCCCCTTGACCCCGGTTCCCCCGATATCAATTCCCAGAATGGTCATGCGAACAAAGATCATGCCCTTTCCCCCTTCGGCGCAACACCCCCGTTTTTGAATCTGCTTACAACCAGTTCAATCCCCCGTGGGAACAACCTTGGGCTGTTTCTTGTGATTACGGCGATCTCTGCAATTTTCAGCTTCGAGATGGATAACCCCGCAAAACTGCAGGAGGAGTTGGAAGGCTACTGCGGACTGGGCATGTACGACGAAGCCCTTGCGCGCATCAACCGCGCCCGGCGAAAAGGCGACCACAGCCTCACTCTGTCCTTCCTGCGCACCCGAATCCTCCGGGCCGCCGGTCGTTTTCTTGAATTACGGAAGACCGCGGAAAGGCTTCGGAGACTCCGCCCGGAAGAGCCGGAAGTTTGGGTTTCACTTGCCGATGCGGTCCGCCACCACGATTCCCTCCAGCACGGTCGTTCGATCCTTTTGGAGGCGGAGCGCAAATTCCCCGATAATCCCCACATCAAATTCCAATTGGGCTGCTATCACTGTCAGCTCCAGGATCTCGAAAAGGCCCGTTCCTATGTTCAGGCCGCCATCCGAATCGATCAGGCCTGGGCGGATGCGGCCAAAGAGGACGAAGATCTCGCTCCCCTCCGCCAAAAAATCTGAAATCTCCTCACTCCGCTTCTGCTCTTTTTCCCCGTTGGCCGTTCTTCTTTTTTGCGGGGATTCTCGTTGCTGGTTGCGGCCTTATCCGCTCTTCCCACGATATGACAACTCGCGCAGGAGCACCGCTCGAGGTCCGTCTTCCGGCGAATTTTTCCACAGGGTACCGCTGGGTTCTCGATCCCCCGATGCAAACCGCCCGGCTTATGACCGATTCTTACCTCCCGTCGTCTGAGGCCCGCCCGGGTGCTCCAGGCACGCAAATTCTGACGGTGGTTTTTCCTAGGGAAGGCCGATTTAATCTGAAACTGGCATCGCGACGCCTTTGGGAGTCATCCTCCGTTCCTGCAGCGCAAACCACCAACTTCGTTGTTCAGGTTCTATCGAGCGGCAAAAACCCCTCCATGATGGAACAGCTCTTTCCACCCCATTCTTCGGATTCGCAAATTCCCCAACCTGAAGAGGAAGCCCCCTCGACCAATCGAATCCAGCTCCGCCGCCCTTAATATAACGGAACGAGATTTTCGGTCCGGATCCAACCGGCATCGTGATTCGGCAATCGGATTTTGCTCCAGCCCAAAAAGTTTTTTTCCAAATGGGCGATCGATCCCGGGGGATAGGCTTTTTCCGCTTGGGGTTCGACTTCCGTCGGGACAGAACGCAGGGGAGCCACATCGACAATCATCACCGCCCCCCGGTCGGCTAATTTCCCGTAGGTCGCCAGGGCTGAACCCCCGGCGATCGCCAGTCCGGCCCCCACAAGCAGAACTCCTGAGCCCAACCGAAAGAGAATCTTTCGCCCAGTAATCCCATAGCCACTGGACAGCCAAATTCCCGCTCCCAATGCGAGGAACACCACCCCAAGAAGCATCGCTCCCTGCCAGAGAAAAACCCCACCCATGGAAGTTAAGGCCGAGGCCCACTTCTCCTCCCACAATCTGGATATGGCAGGATCGAGCTGATTTGCAGCCGAAGAAAAAATGCGCGCATTCCACGCCGTTGCTCCACTTCCCGGCGCCAAGAGATACGAGGAAAGCCCATGCGCCAGAGCCCTCTCCTTGTCCCCCAACTGGAAATAGGCCAAGGCCAGATTGTTTCTCGCTACCGGATCAGCCGGATTTTTAATTAACCGCTCATCCCAGATTTTCGCCGCTTCGGTAAAGTTTCCTTCCCGATAAAGCGCGATAGGGTCCGTTTTTTTATCTGCTTTTTTATTATCCTCCGCACATAGCCCCCCTCCGGAAACAAGTATCATCGCCAGAACAAGGACCACCCAAGGGAAAACATTTCTAGGACGCAGAGGTTCCCAGAATTTTAAGGGAGGCAGATCAATCCGGGCCGCCAGATCCGCCGCCCGGTCGCACCACCACTCCTCCAGTTGGCG
>Ga0209400_1001256_pt1 | contig 20789 bp, 17 predicted proteins | sample M_130807_EF_Meta_FD_187313 | JGI IMG/M metagenome (GOLD analysis project Ga0209400, IMG submission 187313) | Freshwater microbial communities from Lake Montjoie, Canada to study carbon cycling - M_130807_EF_MetaG (SPAdes) (version 2) | ecosystem: Environmental > Aquatic > Freshwater > Lake... | reverse complement strand
CGGGAGGGAAAAAGAACCGGATTTTGTGATTTTTGGCCGATGGCGGTCTCCCGCTCTGCGGTGCCACCGATCCAAAGTTCATGTTTTTCCCTGACTTGATCGCCGTGCCATCAAAATTCCGATTTTTCGATTCCTAAACCGCCGGGAATTGGGTTTACTCGAAACGCATGCGCCGCCTCAAAAACGACCAGCCCTATACCTTTCGCCCGCCAAGGGTGAAGGAATGGCTGCGCCCCCTGGCGATGGCAGTGAACCGCCGGATTCATCTCGACAGGAAGTATAACGTTGCGAAAATCCACGACGAAGGTTTCGGCCTGATTCGGGAATTGTGCCAGGCAGGACATTCGGTGTTGCTCGCTCCGAATCACTCCGACCACTCGGACCCACACGTGATGATGGAGATCGCCACCCGCCATGAGTTGCGCCCCTATTTCATGGCGGCCAGGGAACTTTTCCAAGTCAATGCCGTCGTTTGCTGGGCCTTGCAAAGCATGGGGGTGTTCTCGGTGGATCGCGACGGACCGGACCTGTCGTCCATCAAGACCGCGATTTCCCTGCTCGAAGGCGGCGGCGATCCACTGGTGATCTTTCCGGAGGGGGAGATTTACCATCACCACCGCCGTCTCGATCCGCTCAATGAAGGTGTGGCGTCGATCCTGCTGAAAGGTGCCGCACGCCTCGGCAGCGAAAAAAAAGCCTTCCTTGTCCCGGTGGGAATGCGCTTTTTTCACGATCCTGCGGTCGAAGCCACATTCCGCGACCGGCTGTCCCGTCTCGAAGACCGCATTGGCTGGACGCCGAAACCCAACATGCCTGTCGGAGACCGCATCGTGCGCCTCGCCACCGGAGTGCTGGCATTGAAAGAAACCGAATATCTCGGCAGGGCCGGCACGGGGGCGATCCAGGAGCGACTGTCCCAGCTTTGTGAAAACATGCTGGCGGATGTCGAGACCCGCTATCCCAAGGATGCCAAGGCCACGACGCCGCCGGAGCGGGTCCGCGCCCTGCGCTACCGCATCCGCCGCCGGATTCTGGATCTGGAAAACCCTCCTGCCGGGCCGGAGCGCGAGACATTGCTCGATGATCTCGACCGCGTTTTCACCGCATTGCAGGCGCACAGCTACATCGGCGACTATTTGTCAGGTGATCCATCGATCGACCGTCGTGCGGAAATGATCATGAAACTTGAGGAGGACTTGCTGGGTTTCCCCACTTATCCCGTTGCCCGGACCGCCCGGGTCACTGCCGGCGAGCCCATTCCCGTGAGCGACCTGCTGGGCTCCGGCGAAATCCCCGCCAAGGGAGGCGCGCTGCCACTCACCGCGATGCTGGAAAAACGTCTGGGCGATCTCCTGGTGTGAAGATCGAACGGGACGCAAAGGAATCACTTCCACAACATCCGCAGCCCGACGAGGATCAACAGCACGGCGAAAATTTTCGTCAGCATCGGACTGGCCAACTGTTTCATCCAGTCGCTGCCGAGCCAGGAAAAGATCGCGGCACTGATGGAAACGATGGCGACGATTTTCCAATGGATCATGCCGCTCGAACGCATGTTGTTCGCCGTGGCAACAAGGGCGATGATCACGACGCCCGCCATCGATGTGGCGACCGCCTGTTTCTGGTCCATGCCGAGCGCCAGCATGAAAGCCGGCACCATGACGAAACCTCCCCCCAGTCCGCAGAGCGCACCCAGCAATCCGGCCGCGGCTCCGACCAGCAACAACAAAAGGATCGATTTCATGCCTTGCGCGCGTTCTGTTTGTTTTTCGGCACAGCGGCGGCCGAGGCGATTTCCGTCACCAGTCGATGCAACAACAAGCGCTCGTCCAGTCCCGTGGTCACCAGCATCTTGTCGGCCCGGGCGGTCGCATGGAAAATGTTGGCCAGACTTTTCAGTGTGAATGCCTGCGCCCCTTTTGCGGCCATGAAAAGTGGATAGATGTTCACTCCATCGCCCGATTTTTTCTGCGGCAGCCAGGCTTTTTCTTCGGCAGGAAGCCGGTTGACCGCGGCTTCGAAATCCCTGTAGTTATAGGGAGATGCCTTGGCCCGCTCGATCAGAATGCGGCTCATGAACAGGCTGCGCACGGTGGGAATGATCGATGCGCGCATGATCGCCACCGCGGATTCACCGAACTCCAGTTGTTCGTCGATAAGAGCAATCGCCCGGGCGGCGTCGCCCGATTGCAGGGCTTTGCCGGTTTCAAAAATCACCCCGATCCGGCTGAGCGGCACCATCACCCGCACGTCCTCGATCTCGACGTTGCGACGTTCGCCGAGATACAGGCTGAGTTTTTCCAATTCATTGACGATTTGATTGGTCGCCTCGCCTGCCTGCATCACAAACAGCTCCAGGGCATCCTCCGCAAATGTCAGGTCCAGCGCGCCTGCTTTTTCCACCACCAACTCGGCCACCTCGGCCTCCCAGTTCTCCTTGCTGACATCGATCATGTCATGCGTTTGCACGTCGGCATGTTTCTCAAGAAATTTCCAGAAGGCCCGGCGTTTGTCGATTTTCGGCGCGCTGAGAATCATCGAGACACCCTCGGGCAGACCGGCGGACAACTGTTTCAGCAAGTCCTCCACCGACTGCAATGTCGTCTCCGACTCCGATGTGCGGTCGTTGCCGAAAAATGTCGCATTGCGCAACCAGACCACCTTGTCGCCGCCGAACATCGAATAGGTCAGCAAGGCCTGCAGGGTCCTGGAAACGATCGCGGTCACCTGATCGACCTTGTCGGCATTGCCTTCAATCGTCTCGTGGGTGAATCCATCGTCGACTCCCTGTGTGAGTTCCCTCCAGAGTTTCAACGACTGCTCGCGCACCACACCCTCATCCGATCCGACGACGACATGGATTCTGCTGTTGCTGACGGATTTTTTCGCGGCCACGGGACTGGTGTAGCGCAGTCGTCCGCGATTCGCAAGAGCGCGTTTCGGGCCGCTGGTGCGGGCCGGGAATGTTCGCGCCACAGCGGAGATGACATCCCGCCGCCGCCGTGCTATAGAGAGGGCATGCCGACACTGTTTGAAAAAATCTGCTCCGGGGAGATTCCCGCGGAGATCGTCCATGAAGACGAATACTGCGTGTGTTTTCGGGATATCGCCCCGCAGGCTCCCGTGCACCTGCTACTGGTCCCGCGCAAAGCGATCGTCCGGCTCGAGAAAGCGGGTAGCGACGATCAGCTTTTGTTAGGTCACATGTTGCTCATGGTCGGGCAGATCGCCCGCGAGCAGGGATTCGACCAGCACGGTTTTCGCCTGGTCATCAACAACGGTCCGGATGCCGGCGAGGCGGTGCCGCATCTGCATCTGCACATCCTCGCCGGGCGCCGCCTCGACTGGCCACCCGGTTGACGGCACTTTCGCAATGATAGACTTGCCATTCAGGACAAACCCATGCAGCTTGTGCTGCGAGTGAAAGAATATTTCATACGAAGGCTGCTGCTGATTCCGCCCACCCTGTTGGGCATCACCCTGCTGGTCTTTGCGATCATGCGCCTGGTTCCCGGGGGACCGTTGGCGGAGGATCTGAAAAAACTGATGGGACAAGGCGAGGGCAAGATGGCAAAATCGCGGGAACAAACCAGCATCAACCTGAAACCCGACACCGTGCTGCGACTCGCAGGTCAATACGACCGGGACAAATCGAACATCCGTCATTATCTCGAATGGCTGGGCGCACTGCCCCGCGACACAAAAAAGAGCGATGCACTATTCAAAAATGACGAGCTGACAGTGACTGTCGAAGTCCCCGGAACACTCGACACCCTCACAGTGAAACGGAAACCCGACGGCTCGGGAAGCATTGAGCCCTACGACACGAAAAAACTCGGCACCTGGCACGTGCGAATTCAGTCGCCCGACGATCAATTGAAAATCTGGAAGAAGTTGGTACCCGATGCGCTGTCGATGCCGCCCAACACTCCCCATCGCGCGGAAATTTACCAGTCGGCTTTCAAAGGCATTCTCCAGGGAAAACTGGGCTCGTCGATGCGCTATCAGGAACCCGTGGCGGCGATGATCACCAAGCGCATGCCGATTTCCCTTTTCTATGGCATCATCGAAATCATCCTGATCTACGGCATCTGCGTGCCGCTGGGCATCGTCAAGGCGATCAAACACCGCACCTGGTTTGACAATGCCAGTTCGGTCGCCGTGTTTGTCGGTTACGCCGTCCCCGGTTACGCCCTGGGCGCCTTGCTGGTTGTTTATGTCTGCGCCAAGGGATACTTCCCGATGAGCGGTTTCACCAGTGACAACTTCCACGACCTGTCGTTGTGGGGGCAAATCGTGGATCTCTTCCATCATGCCGCGATGCCGATGGTCTGCTACCTTGTCGGATCGTTCGCAATGATGACCATGATGGTGAAAAACAGCCTGATGGACCATCTGGCTTCGGACTATGTGCGCACGGCGATCTCCAAAGGCGTTGGTTTCAAAAACGCGGTGTTCCATCACGCCCTGCGCAATTCGCTCATTCCGTTAGCCACCACGATCGGCGGCATTGTCAGCATATTCGTCGGCGGCAGCATGCTGATCGAGAAGATTTTCGACATCGATGGCTTCGGCCTGCTGCAATTCCATTCGTTGCTGGAACGCGACGAGCCGGTGATCATGGGCACGCTCACTGTCGCCGCATTGTTGATGCTCGTCGGCAATGTGATTTCCGACATCGCCGTGGCTGTCGTAGATCCCAAGATTTCCTTTGAATAGCAATCCCATGACATTGCCCCGAAAAATCGCCCTGTTCCTGCTGGTGATCGTGCTGCTTGCCGCGACAGGTCGGTATTTTGCGCTGGAACTCCCGACCCTGCGCTGGTTTTTTTCATTCGAATGCCCCGGGTTTCTTGCCGACTTTCGTCCCGAATGGAAAATGACATTTCCCGACATCATCGGCTGGACGATGCTGGGCGTGCTTTTCGCGGTGGCCGTCAACCTGTGGACAAGGGGCGGAACATTCGAGTGGAACCCGATGACCATCCGTCGCTTCAAACGTTTCCGTTCGCTCACCCGCGGCTATCGCTCGTTCCTGTTGCTGCTTGCGCTGCTGCTGATCACCATTCCCGATCACGCCCTGGTTGGCCGCAAGGCTCTGGTGGTGCGCTATCAGGGTCAATGGTTTTTCCCGGCCTTTGTCACCCACAACTACAACGACGGTGATTTTGGCGGCGACCCGCAACAGGGTGCGAACTACCGCGAACTGGCGCAACGCTTCCAACAGGATCCATCCGGCAACTGGTTGATCCTTCCACTGATCCCGTGGGACACCACATTTGACACCGATGAGTTGCAGAAAGTCTCCCTCGTCAACAAAGAGGGAACGTTTTACGAGAAAGACAGCGACAAACCCTATCAGGGACTGGCGACCTGCTTTTACTCTGATCAAGCTACTGCGAAATTCAAGGAATCCAGTTTCCGCAAGGGCAGGTTGCAGGGCCTGACAACAGTTTACAACCGCAAGGGTGATCCCGTCGCGAGAGAACACTGGCAGGCGGGAACCATGAACAAACGCGAGGCGGAGGAACCCGGGGAGGCAACGGAAAGCGCCCCGGTTGCGGGCAATTACTTCGCGCTGAAATATCCACCGGCCGCACCGTCGTGGACCCATCGTCATTTGCTGGGAACCGACTCGCGCGGCTGGGATCTCGCGGCGCAACTCTACGGCGGACTGCAGGTCGTCTGCAAAGCATCCATCCTCTATGTGCTGATCACGTTTTTCGTGGGCATCTCGGTCGGGCTGATCAGCGGGTATTTCGGCGGCCTCTTCGATCTGGTCATGCAACGGGTGATTGAGATCCTCAGCAACATGCCGTTTCTCTTCATCGTGATGATCATCTCCTCGCGCATCGGCCGCGAGAACGTGAGCATTTTCATCATCGTCAGCGTGCTGAGCTTCTTCTCCTGGCTGGGTGTCAGCGCCTACAAGCGCACGGCGGCGTACAAGGAAAAAGCCCGCGACTATGTCGCCGCGGCCCGGGTGCTGGGCGCGGGAACCCCCCGCATCATTTTCCGACACATTCTTCCCAATGTCTTGTCCACCACGATCACCCTGGTGCCGTTCTATGTCACCGGCGTGGCCACTTCATTGACCGCCCTTGACTTCATCGGCTTCGGACTGCCCGACCGCTACCCGAGCTGGGGAACCTTGCTGGCCGACGGCCTGGCCAACCTCGAGGCCCCGTGGATCGTCGGCTCGGTGTTCGTCGTTTTGGTGCTGCTGCTGCTGCTGATCACCTTTGTCGGCGAAGCGGTCCGCGAGGCGTTCGACCCCAAAAAATTCACGACCTATTCATGAACAAGCCCCTGAAACTCTTCCCTTGGCTTGCGCTGTCATTGCTGTTGCTCACGCACTGCGACAGAAACGAGGGATTTGCCGCCTACGACAACAGCGCCGAGCGGCAACTGTTCTATCAGCGCCACAATGCGACTTCGCGCGCACAGTGCAGTGAAAAAATCGCCCAGCTCAAAACTGAAATCGCATCGACAACGGATGCCGCGGCACTCGCGGAAAAAAACGCGATGCTGTCCCTGGCGGAAAAAAAACTGAAGGACGGCGATTTTTTTCAATGGAAGAAAGAAGACGATCTGCCGACCGGACTCGACTGGCAGAGCAATGACCGCGACCCCGATGTCGGTTCGCCCGATGCCAAAAAAGGCGGCACCTATCACACCTTCTTTCCCGGCATGGCCTACCCGCCGACCATCCGCTGCCTCGGACAGGACGGCAACAACAGTTTCCGCTCCTATCATTGGGATTACATTGAAATGGGCTTGCTCAGCACCCATCCCAACACCGGCAATTTGATTCCGGCCATTGCCGACCGCTGGGCGATCACCGCCGACCAACAGACGGTTTACTTCCACCTGAATCCCCTCGCCCGCTGGTCCGATGGCGAGAAAATCACCACCGATGATTTCTTCATGGCATTTTATGTCTACCTCTCCCCCTATCTAACGGAACAGTGGTACCGCACTTATTATGGTGAACAATTCAACGGCATCACCTCCTACGGGAATGACATCATCTGCGTCCGCCTCGCCAACCCGAAACCGCGGACGGCACACTACGCCAACCTGGTGCCCTTTCAGGCCAAGTTTTACCGCGAGTTCGGCCCGGACTTCGAGGAACGATACAACTGGCGGCCACGACCGACCACCGGGGCCTATCAAATCCTGCCCGAGGACATCAAAAAGGGTGATTCGATCACCTTGTCCCGCGTGAAATCGTGGTGGGCCAAGGATCTCAAATACTATCGCAACCTCTACAACCCCGACCGCATCGAATACAAACTGATCCGCGAATTGGACAAGGCCTTCGTGCTCTTCAAGCGCGGTGAGATCGAATTGTTCCCTCTCGGCCAGCCGAAGTACTGGTATGAAAAAACGGAAATCCCCGAGGTGTTCGACGGTTACGTGGAGAAGGCGACTTTTTTCAATGATTATCCACGCAGCCCCTATGGCCTCTATTTCAACCAGGCCTATCCCCCGCTGGCCAATATGGATGTCAGGATCGGGTTGCAGCACGCCACCAACTGGCAGCGGGTGATCAATTACGACATGCGCGGCGATGCCAACCGCCTGGATATTCTCAACGACGGGTTCGGAAAATTCTCCAATCATTCTGTTGTCACGCGGGAATTTTCTCCGCAAAAAGCCGCCGAAGCCTTTGCCCGGGCGGGCTATACCGTGAAGGGCAACGATGGCATCTGGCAAAACAAGCAGGGCGAACGGCTGGAATTCATCATCAGCTATTCAAAGCAGGCCTTCCTCGACCAAATCATGCAGCGTCTCAAGGAGGAGGCCGTCAAAGCAGGGGTGGAATACAAGCTCGACGCCCTCGACGGCACTTCCAACTTTCAAAAAACTTCACAGAAAAAACACCAGATTGCTTTCGCCGCGTGGGGGACCACTCCGCCGTTTCCCGACTACTACGAGTTTTTCCACTCGAAGGATGCCTACGAACCCGGAACCAAAACTCCGCGGGCGATGACCAACAACATCTTCACCTATGCGAATCCCGCGATGGACAAACTGCTGGAAGCCAATCGCAATGCGAAGAGCGAGGATGAGATCAAAAGCACCAGTTACAAGATCGAGGAAATCATCCACAATGAAGCCGTGTGGTGCCCGGGATGGAAAAAGGATTTCTACCGCCTCGCCTACTGGCGCTGGGTCAGATGGCCGGAACAACACAACGTCCGCATCAGCGATGAACCGGAGATGAGCTATGTGTTCTGGATCGACGAAGACCTCAAGAAAGAAACCCAGGCTGCCATGAAAAATGGCAAAACCTTTCCCGAGGTCAACAATGTCTACGATTTTTATCGCGTGAAGTCAGGAGGGTCCGATGAGTGAAGTATTGCTGGATGTCAAAAACCTCATCACCGCATTTGACACCGACACGGGCTTGATGCGCGCCGTGGACCAGGTTTCGTTCAGCGTGAAAAAACGCCAGACTCTCGGCATCGTGGGCGAATCGGGCTGCGGCAAGAGTGTCACCGCGATGTCGATTGTGAAGTTGCTGCCCCAGCCCAGCGGTCGCATCCTCGAGGGTAGGGTGCATTTCAAAGGGCGCGACCTGGTCCCACTGGAATCGCGCGAGATGAGAAAAATCCGCGGCAATGAAATCGGCGTGATTTTTCAGGAACCGATGACCGCCTTGAACCCGTGCCACCGCATCGGCAAGCAGTTGAGCGAGTGTTTTCTTATCCACAAGAACATGAACAAGAAGGAGGCCTGGCAAGCTTCGGTCGAAATGCTGAAACTGGTGCGCATCCCGGCACCGGAACATCGCATCGGCGACTACCCGCACCAGCTTTCGGGAGGCATGCGGCAACGCATTGTCATCGCACTCGCGCTCGCCTGCCGGCCTGATTTGATCATCGCCGATGAACCGACCACCGCGCTGGATGTGACGGTGCAGGCGCAGATCCTCGACCTGATCAAGGAGCAGCAGGAACAACTCGGCATGTCGATGATCCTCATCACCCACGACCTCGGCGTGATCGCGGAAACCTGCGATGACGTGGTGGTGATGTACGGCGGAAGGATTGTCGAACGCGCTCCGGTCCATGAAATTTTCCACCAGCCCCGCCATGCGTATACCAGGGGATTGCTGGCTTCGATGCCGCATCTCGAAACGCCGCGAAAATCCCTGCTTCCCGTGATTCCCGGCATGGTGGAATCGCTCCAGAATTTCGTGATCGGCTGCCGTTTTTGCCAGCGCATGAAACGCGCAGGTGCCACAACAAAGGAAAGGCCGCCGTACCGGGAAATATCCCCCGGTCACTGGGTGGAAGCCTGTCCGCAATGCGTAGAGGGAATCTAACGAAAATGACATCTCTTCTTTCCATCAACCGGCTCAAGGTTCACTTCCCCGTCGTCGGCGGCGTGTTCCGACGCCAGACCGGTGCGGTGCGCGCTGTCGATGACGTGACGCTCGACATCGCCCCCGGAGAAACCCTCGGGCTCGTCGGTGAGTCGGGCTGCGGCAAATCAACGCTCGGCAAGGCAATCGTCCGCCTCTGCAATCCGCTCTCCGGCAGCATCCACTTTCAAGGGCACAACATCACCCATGCCAGCCAGTCGCAGATCCGCCCTCTGCGGCGCGACATGCAGATGATTTTCCAGGATCCATCGGAATCCCTCAACGCCCGCCACAGCGTGCGCGCGATTCTGGAGGAACCGTTTGTCATTCACAAGATCGGCGGCAAATCCGACCGCAAGAAGTGGGTCGACGAACTGCTGGACCGCGTCGGTCTGCCTTCGAGCGCCGCCGACAAATACTCCTTCGAATTCTCCGGCGGCCAGCGCCAGCGCATCGGCATCGCCCGGGCGATCGCCCTCAAGCCGAAGCTCCTCATCTGCGACGAACCCGTGAGCGCGCTCGATGTCTCGGTGCAGTCGCAGATCCTCAACCTGATGCTGGAACTCCAGCGGGAAATGGGACTCGCCTATCTGTTCATCGCCCACGATCTGGCCGTGGTGAAGCACATCAGCGACCGCGTTGCGGTTATGTACCTGGGAAAAATCGTCGAACTCGCCGGAGCCGATGCGATCTATCAGGCTCCCCGGCACGCCTACACCAAAGCCCTGCTGTCGGCCATTCCCGTCGCGAATCCCATGGCAAAAAAACAGCGCATCCTTCTCGAGGGCGATGTGCCCTCGCCGATCAACCCTCCACGCGGCTCGGCTTTCGGCCACCGCATGAACCATCCGCTGTACGAACAGACCATCGACCAGGACCTCTCCCTAACGGAAATCGAAACCGGTCATTTCGTCGCCGCCGACCCCTGCTGCCTTTCCGCGGAAGACTATCGAACACTTTCACAACGATGAATGTTGATTTGACCACCCTGCCCGTCACCGACCCCGCGGCGATCCTGCGCTATCGCGACCGGCAGTATGCGGCGGAACTCATCGCCACCGCGCTGCTGCACTTTGATTTTTTCTCGTGGCTGCACGAACATGGCGGCGCGTCCGAAAAGGAAATCTGCACACATTTCGGCTTTGCCGCGCGACCTGCCGATGTCCTGCTGACCTTGTGCCGGGCCAACGGATTCATCACTGCCGATGCCGCCCACGGCCTGCATCTCACCCAACTCGCCCGCGAACATCTGGTCGTGGGATCGCCTTGGTTTCTCGGTGCCTATTACGCACCGATCAAAAACACGCCGATCGTGCAGGACTACGTGAAGGTTCTCCACAGCGGCAAACCAGCGCACTGGCAGGCTCAGAGTGATGCCGGAGACTGGCACGAGTCCATGTTGGATGAATCATTCGCGAAAGACTTCACCGAGCTGATGAACTGCCGCGGCATCGCCTTCGGCCAGGTATTGGCGAAAAAACTCACCCCATTGCTGGGCGGGCGGAGCCATGTGCTCGATGTCGGAGGTGGCTCCGGCATCTATTCCTCCACCCTGCTGGCCGCGCACCCGGTGCTTCGGGCAACCGTGCTGGAGCAAGCACCCGTCGATGCGATCACCCGCAATGAAATCGCCCGACACGGCCTGACAGATCGGGTTCACGTCATCCGTTGCGACATGTTCGCCGACACATGGCCGACGACCGACATCCTGCTGCTTTCCAATCTGCTCCACGACTGGGATTTCCCCGAAGTGCGGCGATTGCTGGAAAAATCCTCACAAGCTCTGGAACCCGGAGGTTTGCTGGTGATCCACGAAGCATTCTTGCACAACGACAAAACCGGCCCCCTTCCGGTCGCCGAGTATTCGGCACTGCTGATGAGCATCACCCAGGGAAAATGTTACACGCCTGATGAATACGGAAGCATTCTCGAAGAACTCGGTTTCACTGTCGGAGCCTATCAAGACACCATCGCCGATCGCGGTTTCATGACCGCCGTGAAAAAATGACAGACGGCTAATATGCCGGGCGATTTTTTTCCACACGAAACAACCAATCTAACGAAACAACTCCACGCCGGGCTATTAGCAAACAGTTTGAGTTCGACACCCCTGAAAAAACGCCTGAAAGCATTACTGGATAAGAACTACCGCGATAAACTTCTCTCCCTGGCGTGATCGCCGCGTGAGATTCACTCAAAATCTGATGTTGCAAAGCCCCCCGCAATCGCCTAAACTCCTCACATGAATACTACTCTGGGTTTTCTGAATTTGGGTGGACAGGAAATGATCATCATTTTTGTGGTGATCCTCCTGTTGTTCGGTGCGAAAAAAATTCCCGAACTCGCACGGGGTTTGGGCAAGAGCATGGGCGAGTTCAAAAAAGCACGCGAGGAGTTCGAACGCGAAATCACCCGTGCCGAGGATGATGTGAAAATCAAAGAGGCCGTCGGCAAGGAACCACGCGACACTTGATGGCATGCAGCACGGTGTCGGTTCATTCTTCGGGCCTTTGAAATCAGGCGCGATATTCTTGCTCTCCTGCCTGCTGGTGCTTTCGTGCCGGGAGAAGGGCACGGCGGGCATGGGCGGGACCCTGCCGACCCGCGATCAGGTCGCCGCACAGGAAGCGGTGCGGCGCGCCGGTGAAAAAAACAACTCCCGTGGCCCGGAAAAATGTGATCCGCCCGCCCGCAATGCGGCGATGACTGTGGCCTCCGGTGCCGACAAGGAAACAACTGACAAGGGAGCGGGTCTGCGATTCGTGGGATACAACCTGGCCAATTGGCTGGTTCTCGACGAACGCTACGATGAGGAAACAAAAAAGAAAGGCAAAGACGTTCCCAAGCCAGAAGCTGAGAAAAAAGCGGTGGTGGCGGTCGTGGCCGCGGCGAAACCGGATGTTTTCGGCGTTTGTGAAATCGGCACCAGGGATGACTTGATCGATGTGCAGACACGTCTCAAAGCTGCCGGGCTCGATCTTCCGCACCTCCATTACACCGGTGGCGTGGATCCCACCCGCCATCTTGGTTTGCTGTCGCGATTCCCGATTGTCGGCACGGCGAAACCCGTCGACACAACCTATCAAATCGGCGGCAAGGACTACGGCATTCAAAGAGGCATTCTCGATGCCTCGATCAAAACTCCCGACGGACGCTCCTGGCGCTTCGTCGGCGTGCATCTCAAATCCAAACGTGAAGTGGAGGAAGGCGATCAGAACGAAATGCGGACACGCGAAGCGGAATTGCTGAGGCGGCATCTCGACGAAATCTTCAAGGCTGATCCGGACGTGAGATTGATCCAGTATGGTGATTTCAACGACACCCGCATGACGAACCCGCTGAAAGTCGTCCAGGGGCCGTACAATAGCCCGCGTGCGTTGATGCCGATTGCGCTGAAGGATTCCCGCGGGGAATTCTGGACCCATTACTGGGGTCGTGAGGATGTGTATTCGCGCATCGACTACATCATGGTCAGCGAGGCGATGCGCAAGGATGTGATCAATGATCAATGCCGGATTCTCGAATCCAAGGACTGGAAAACGGCATCGGATCACCGGCCGCTGCTCGGTGTGTTTCGTTAGTCTGTGGAAACGTTTTGCGGGTGAATACGGTTCAACTGAAGTATCTGTCGTTTCACCCGAATGTGTGGGGTCGCATGATCGGCGAGGTTTCCGCTGCATGTGCGGCCGGCGACCTGGTGAAAATTCTCGATAAAAAGGGCGATCCGTTTGGTATTGGGTTTTGGAACCCGCGCGCAAAAATCCCCCTGAGGGTGGCCGCACACGGCGACCATCAGCCGGACGAGGACTTCTTCACCGCCGCGATTCAGCGGGCGGCGGACTTGCGGCGGCGGATTCTGCGGCTCAATGCCCACACCGAGGCCTATCGCGCGATTCACGGCGATGCCGACCAGATGCCCGGGTTGGTGGTCGATGTCTTTGCCGACGTTTTATCCATGGAAATTTCCTCGCTGGCGGTCTGGCAACGGCTCTCCCGCTGGCTTCCTCTCCTGCACGAGGCATTCGCCACCAGTCGCGCGCGCATTCAGGTCGATCCGGACATTGCCCGCATCGAGTCGATCCCTTCGGGGGCGCATCCGATGTCGGAAAGCATCAAGCCGATGAAAATCCGCGAGTTCGGCGTGCCATTTGAAATCAACTTTGCGGATTCGCACAAGACCGGATTTTTCTGTGATCAGCGCGAGAACCGTCGTAAATTCGCGGCGTTATGCCAGGGGGCCGATGTGCTCGATCTTTGTTGTTACACCGGTGGATTTGCGGTGAATGCCGCTTTGGCAGGCGCTGCGGATGTGACGGCCGTGGATCTGGATGAACGCGCGATCGAGATGGCGAAACGAAATGCCAACATCAACAAAGTGCGGGTGAAGTTCACTCACGCCGATGCCTTCACGTGGGTGCGCACCATGGTGGAAAACGGTCGGCAATGGGATATCGTATTGGCCGACCCGCCGAAGTTCATTCATGGCAAGGATGAAGACCGTCTGGGTCATAACAAGTATTGCGACCTCAATGCCCTGGTGCTCAAACTGGTCAAACCGGGCGGAGTTTTTGTCACCTGTTCCTGTTCCGGTCTGCTCAGCGCGGAGGAGTTCGAGCGCATTGTCATTTCAGCGGCCCACCGACAAAACCGCCGGCTGCAGATCATCGGACGCAGTGGCGCCGGTGGCGATCATCCGGTCATGTCCAACTATCCCGAGTCCAGCTACCTCAAGGTGATCTGGGCCCGGGTTTTGTAGGATGCCACAAAAAGCAGCTTACTTGGGAACGGCGCGGATCGTTTGATAGGCCTCCAGTTCCGGGCGGCTCGGGGTGTCGCCAAAGAGGTTTTTGGCATCGACAACCTGAATGTGGTAGAGCCGGTTGATGATCTTCGCGGGATCGGAGAATCCGGGAATTTCGATGCGGACTGACTTGCGGTCGGCACTCACAACCACGGCCTTGATTTCATCGCTGTGTTTCTCATTTTCGTCCGAACCGTAATTGTTGGAGTCGTTATAGGTCCACGACGTGATCTTGATTTTCTGCAGCAACTCGGCGTCCTTGATCTCCTTTTGCAGGGCGGCGGTGAGTTGCAGAACGATGCCGTCCACGGTGGTTTTCACCGAAAAGATATCGGCGGCGATCGTTTTGCCATCCCAGAAAATCCGTTGCAGACTGGCTTCATTGCCACCCTTCGACTGCCAGCCGCGCCCGGTCTGACCAAGCAGAAGCGAGCCGTCCGGTTGAAAGCACGGGCGCATCACTCCGGAGGCGAGGTTCTTGGCGAACAAGGTCATCATGCCTTGGTTGGTGTCGCCGACTTTTTCCGTGGACACCCGCATCAGCGTTGACAGCGTCTGGTCGCCGATGAACATCTGCTTCTCATAGGGGCCGAACTTGCCTTTGGTCAGATCCCATACCGGACTGCCGGGGGAGTTGGCGTACTTGCCGTGGGGAAACCACAGCGCGCACAGATTGGCGGATTTTTTCCATTTTTCGTAAGCGATTTCCGGAGAGTCCGGCTTCATTCCGGGCAGGGAGACAAGACTGGAGGGGTGCCCGTAGAATTCTCCTTTGACGATATAGGAAATTTTCGAGGCACCCATGTATTCGCCCTGGTTGTCGGCCACCACCAGGCGACCATCCGGGTCCATGGCAAAGCCGGCGGGGCTGCGCAGACCGGAGGCGTAGGGTTCGAACACTCCCGCCGGGGTCACCCGGCAGCACCAGCCACGAAAGCCGCCCATGCTGCCCATGAAGGGACCGCCGGCCCGATAGGATGCCTTGTCATTGCCGGTGTGGCACAAGTTGAGCGTGAAATAATAATTGCCCTCGGCATCCCGGACCGGGCCGTGGGTGTATTCGTGGTAGTTGGCGTGGAAGCCGTAATCATCGCAAACGGTGAGGAATTGATCCGCACGGCCATCCTTGTTGGTGTCGCGGATGCGGGTGAGTTCGGGTTTCTGGGCGATGACGATGGTATCGCCGTTGTCGTCCTCAATGCAGAGCCCCAGGCACTCGTAGATTCCTTCCGCGAAGAGTTCCCATTTTTTGTCCCGGAGCCTCCAGATGCCCGCCGTGCGGGTGCCGACCACCAGCGTGCCGTTTTTGGCGACCGCCATGGCTGTGGGTTCGAACAATTGCTTTCTGCCATAGGTATCGCGCGGGGCATCCCACGATTCAATCTCGTAACCAGGCGGCAAATCGGCCTTGCTTGGCACCACATTCAATGCCTGAGGCGTGAAGCTTTCTTCAGTGGCCAGTGCCGGACGGGCCACGAGACCTTCGCCGATTTTCACCTGCAGGCGATTCGTTTTTTCACCTGCTGGCAAGGTCCACACGCCATTGGTCAATGTGCCGCCGGTGACAGTAACTCCTTTCAAACCTTCCTGGCGAACTTGGAAAGACTGTGGTGTTTTCAGGCTGCCCGAAATCTCGATCACAAGCCAACCTTCCGCCGAGAATGAAATGTGTTGCTTCATCGTATTCTTGCCGACCCGGAATGCGAAGTCGGGTTCTCCGGTCGCCGTCAATGAGTAGCCCAGAAATGCGCAATCCCACGATGCCAGTTCCTTGAGAAAATCGCCGCCCTTCCAGAGATGTTTTTCGGTTGTCGCCTCATCGCCCACGTCCGGTTCCATGAATTCGAGGTCGATGGGTTTTTTCGCGTCCGTCAGCGGCACCAGAAGGGGTGTTTGATCCAGAACGTCCCGCGCACCAAGACCGTGGTCGGATCCGGGAGTGCTGCGGCCCTTCTGCTCCTTTTCCATGTTGAGGAAACCACCACTCCAGACCTTGCGAACCGAAAGCATGCGCGGGTCGAAGGTGTAGTTCATGCCATTGGGGAGACCGACGTGGATCGCGCGACCGCTGGATTGCAGCAGCGGTGCCCGGTAAACCCGCGGTCGTTTGCTGACGACAATCTCCGCCGGGTTCTCGAGAATGTTTTTCGGCGGTGCTTTGGCTTGAATCTCCGCCATCACTGCCGCCGGACCGGCATTCGGCTCATCGGCAGCGTGACGCAGATAATGCCAGATCGCCTCGAGGTCGGAATCGGAGACAGTTTCCACAGTGAACTGCGGCATGATCGCGCCATACGCCGTTCCCTTGGTGGGGCCGCTTTCCGAAATCGTCAACTGTTCCGCGGGTTTTCGGACCGATTGCAGAAAGTACTCGCGATCCGCCTTGACCGTGGTTTTTTTCCCGCCCTCACCCGCCAGCACTTCGATCTCCCGCGGCGTTGTGGTGAACAGGTTGTAGAGCGAGGGGCCGGTTTTGATCGAATTGTCATTCTTGGTGCTGACGTGGCATTCCGAGCAGCCCCAGAGATGGAAAGTCTTGTCGCCAAGCTCCACCATGTTGACTTGTTCGGCATGCAGAGGAATTGTCGATAGCGACAGGATGGGCAGGATGAGGGCGACTTTCATGTGTGCCACTATGCTTGCAGATGCGGCAACCGAGTCAAACGGAAAAGTGAGGAGCACTTTTTTATTGTCGTCCGCTGTTCCCTGTCGCAGTTTTGTCCGTGTGGTATTGGCTGTCGCCATGCCATGCCTCTCATCATGCCATTTTCGCCGATAGAATTACTGCAGCATTTGATTCGCATTCCTTCCGTGAATCCCGATGACCAGTCCGGCCGGGCGAACGAGGGGGAAGCTGAGATCGCGAAATGGCTGGCAGGCTGGCTTGAGGGATTCGGTGCCGAGGTGTTCCTTGAGGAGATCAAACCCGGCAGGCCGAATCTCATCGCGCGCTTCGCGCCAATGGACGGCCGACCGCGGATTTTGTTAGGCCCGCATCTCGATACCGTGGGGGTGGACAACATGAGCATCGACCCTTTCGCAGCCGAACTGCGCGACGGGAAAATCCATGGTCGGGGGGCTTCCGACACCAAGGGGCCGATGGCGGCGATGCTGTGGGCCCTGCGCGAGCATGCGGAAAGCCTGCGCAGCATGCCCGTGGCGGTTGATTTTGTTGCTTTCATGGGTGAGGAATCCGGGCAATGGGGTTCCAAACATTTTGCGGCTCATCACGGCAGTCATTATTCTTTTGCGGTCGCCGGTGAACCCACGTCGCTCGATGTGGTTCACGTGACCAAAGGTTCATTATGGGCCACACTGGCAACCGAAGGTCGCGCCGCCCATAGTTCGATGCCGGAAAAAGGCGACAACGCCGTGATGAAACTGGCGTCCGCGCTCTGTGTGCTCGAGAAGGCCATGCGACAAAGGCTTGCGGAATTTCCCCATCCATTGCTAGGGGCCTGCACGATCAATATCGGAACATTTCATGGTGGAACCCGCGCCAACATCGTGCCCGAAAGCGCCTGCGCCCAGCTCGACATCCGGCTGACGCCGAATTTGTTCGAACGCGGGGGAGCGCTGGCATTGCTGGAAGATGTCATCCGCGAATTGCAATTGCCGGTTGTGCTGCAATACGCGCATGAAAACCCGCCGATGGAGACACCGGTGGAAGATCCGTATCTGCAATTGCTGTTGAAGGCCCGCGACGGAGCAAGGCCTGTCGGTGCTCCGTGGTTTTCGGACGCGGCGCACCTCAGTCGCGGGGGCATTCCTTCGGTCTGCTTGGGACCGGGTTCGATCAGTCAGGCACACACGGCGGATGAATTCATCCGGATTGAAGACCTGTTGGACGGTGTCGCGCATTTCTCGCGCTTCATCGACCTGTTGGCCCGGTGACGGGCTCAAGGCTTCGCAGCCAGCGCGTCGACAATCGCCTTTACGTTGTGGCGGACCATTTCCGCGTAGGTGTCGACATTGGTGCCGTCAGCAATCAGCGGCTCGGCCAGGAGAATTCCCGTGTCGGCGGTCAACGTGGCGAGAATCTTCGGGTTGGATTCTTTTTCCGGAAACAGGGCGACGATGTGGTTTCTTTTCAACTCTCCGATCATTGACGCCAGTTCCAACGAATCAGGTGACTGCTCGCGGTTCACTCCCTGAACCGGGAAAGCCGTGAACTGGTAATCCTTGCAAAAGTAAGCAAACGCATCGTGTGCGGTGGCCAGCTTGCGATCGGTCCGGGGGATTCGTGCGATTTCCTTGCGCACCCAGCGGTCCAGTTCCTCCAGTTCGCTGCGGTACTGTGCCGCATTTTTTTCAAACTCCGCCGCGTGTGTCGGATCCGCAGCCCCGAGCTCCGCCGCGACGATGTCGGTTGCACGACGAAACAGATCGATCGAATGCCACCAATGAGGATCCAGGTTTTGAAGATGTTGCTCGTCGGAGTTTTCATGATCATGCCCTTCGTGATCGCAGCGACCCTCGATGGAGGGCAGGGTTTTGCCGACTTCGACGATTTTCGCATCACCGGTCACGATGTTTTGCAAAGAGGGCAGATACGACTCCAGACCTTTGCCGGAAACGAAATACAGCCGGGCTCCGGTTGTTTCCTGAAGGCGTTTTGCCGTGGGTTCGAAGTGATGAGGATCGCCGGTTTTGCCGATCAGGTCGATCACTTCGATCCGGTTCCCCCCGACCCGTTTCACCATGTCCGTGAGCAGGGGATGAAGTGTCACGGTCTTCATTTGCGCCGACAACGGACCGATGGCGAGCAACATCAGAAAGAGGATTTTCATGTTTTGGCAACCTATTCCGGCGTGTTTGTTTTCGCAATGGGATAGTGGCATTCGCACTCAAAAAAAAATGCCGATCCATCAACGGACCGGCATGAAAGGAGTTCGAGTTGAGCGACCGTTATTTGGCGGCGGCGGTGCGTGCCTTGCGGATGATTGATTTCACGGTCTCCGATGGCTTGGCTCCGGTGCCCAGCCATTTGTCGGTGGCTGCGAGGTCGATATCATAGTTCACGCCTTCCTTCATCGGATCATACGTGCCCAGTTGTTCGATGAATCGTCCATCCCGGCGCGTGCGGCTGTCCACAGCAATGATTTTGTAATAAGGGCGATCCGAAGAGCCCTGGCGGGTGAGACGTAATGCGACGGCCATAAAAGGATGTATGTAGTTGAAATGGAAGTTGGCCCATTCACGCTTATGGAATCGGGCGGGGGCGGAAATTGCTCAAAATCAGGCGTCTTGGCAAGAAGAATCTTCCGGTCGGGCAATTTTTTTGGTTGGTGCCGCGAAGCCGGACTTGCCATCCGTCGTATGGCGGATTAGAGAGGCACATGCGTTTGTTTGATACCATGGAGCGTACATACAAGGAAATTTCGGCCCTCGACGGGAGAACATTTCGCTTTTATTGCTGCGGTCCCACGGTCTACGGACCCGCTCACATCGGCAATTTCCGCACTTTTGTTCTCCAGGACGTTTTGCGTCGAACACTGGAAACCGGAGGCCAGCGGACCATGCATGTGCGCAATTTGACCGACGTCGATGACAAGACCATCCGGGAATCCCGGCTGGCGGGGAAGACATTGACCGATTTCACCGGTTTCTGGACGCGGCAGTTTCATCAGGACTGCGACAAGCTCCACTGTCTTGCTCCCCATGTGGAGCCCAGCGCGGTGGCGCACATTCCCCAGCAAGTGGCCATGATCGGTGATTTGATAGAAAAGGGCCATGCCTACAAATCGGATGAAGGTTCGGTCTATTTCAACATCGCTTCGTTCGCCGACTACGGCAAGCTGTCGCGACTCGATGATCGCGAGCTGGAAATCGGTCGCAGTCACGCGCAGCGCGCGAGTTCGGACGAATACGAGAAGCAATCGGTCAGTGATTTTGTGTTGTGGAAACACCGTCGCCCCGAGGACGGGGACAATTTCTGGACTTCGCCCTGGGGAGAAGGTCGTCCCGGTTGGCATCTTGAGTGCTCCGCGATGATCCGCGAGTATCTGGGGGATACCTTTGACCTGCACAGTGGCGGTGTGGATCTGGTTTTTCCCCACCATGAAAATGAAATCGCCCAAAGCATCTGCGCCTGCGGAGGTCATTTCGCATCCTGCTGGTTTCACATCGCGCACCTGATGGTTGACGGCGGGAAGATGTCCAAATCTCTTGGCAACCTCTATACATTGGAGGATCTGGCGCAACTGGGCTGGTCGGCGATGGAGGTTCGCTACGTGTTGATCAGCGGTCACTACCGCAAGCCGTTGAATTTCACGTTTGATTCGCTCCACGCCGCACGCGAGGCGCTTGCCAAGCTATCCAAGGCCGCCGCGATCCTGGCGGAAAAAGTGTCATCTCCGACCGCGATCGACAGTGTGGATTTCGGTCCCTTTCAACCCGCCTGGGAATCATTGAATGACGATCTCAACACGGCGGGCGCGCTGGGCGGAATTTTCACGGTGCTTCGCGATGCCTCGAAAATCGAGGGAATGGAGGCCGCGAAAACCCTCGCCGCACTGAATCGGATGCTGGGAGCTTTGGGGCTTGTTCTTCCCGAACCTTTGCAGAAAATCGATATCCCCGCGGAGATCCGCGCCATCGCCGAAGAACGGCAGT
>Ga0209400_1001255_pt1 | contig 20789 bp, 21 predicted proteins | sample M_130807_EF_Meta_FD_187313 | JGI IMG/M metagenome (GOLD analysis project Ga0209400, IMG submission 187313) | Freshwater microbial communities from Lake Montjoie, Canada to study carbon cycling - M_130807_EF_MetaG (SPAdes) (version 2) | ecosystem: Environmental > Aquatic > Freshwater > Lake... | reverse complement strand
AATTGCAATTTATAGATCAGGATAATGAAAATAATAATTATAATGACAACAAAAGTAGCAACTTTGAAAACCAAAATATGCAATATATGGATATTTTACATTTATTTGTAAAAGGAATTTTTGATGGAAAATACAATGATATTATTTCAAAAATATTGCCTGAAATTATTTCTGGTTGTAAGAATATTTCATTAAAATTTTTTGAAGATCTAGATAAAGATACATGTGTCTATATTTATAATTTTCTCTCTAAACACCGTAATATATTGCATTTGAAGAATCCGATTTTAGAAACTATACGTGAAATAGTAGAACAAAAGTTTGAGAATGTATTGATTTACAAGTTAAATCCTACAATACATGATTTGTTGAATAACAATATATACAAATTGTATGTAAATGATGAGTATTGTTATGTGCCTTTATGGGAAAGTGAAACTTATTTTGATATTTCTGGGTGCGAAGTAATCGTATTTTGTGAACCAGAATTACCAGAAAATATTACTATTGATGAATATAATAATATTCATATATTGAGAGAAATATCTATTGTAGATGAATTAAAAATAATGATAGAAAATAATTTAAATATAGAAATTAAATTAGCTGGTAAGGTTTTTGAAATTCCCATAAATCAATTAAATATAAAAAAAGACCAAATTTATGAGTTTAAAAAACAGGGTATAATTAAAAGTGAAAGTCAAGTAAATGCAAATATTTTAAAGGATCTTGAAAAAGCAAATATTATTGTTTTAATAAAATTGTATTAGAAGTAGATTCTTTATTATTTTTATTCGTATATTATATAGTATATAGTATTTATGTTAGCTATTGCTCAAAAACCTTTGATGTCAAGTAGTTCATCTGTACCCAGTTCTGCGTCATCCGTAACATCGTCGCCTGCTGCAAATGATCCTTGTTCTGATAATAGTCCATATCCTAAAATTGTTGAAGGTGAATCTAGTGTATTAAAACCTGCAAAATATTGTAAGATTAGAAAAGATGAAGGTAAAATATTTTTTTGTAAATCATCTGGTAGTAATACACGTCATGAATGTACCTACACAGGACCTTACAAAAAACCTGGAATGATGTCATCTATCTCATCTATGTTTTCAAGAGGTGGAAAATATAAAAGAAGACGATCCCATATGAAAAAAAATAGAACAAAGAAAACAAGTAGAAAAAATAGAACAACAAGAAGATCTAGAAGATAAAGAAAATAATTTTATGAATTCATTATATTTATAAAATTATTTAGGGTTATTATATTTTTGTATTTTCAAGTCATATACTTTAGATAAATGGGATTTCATTGAATTATTAAAGAGAGTTGTTTTATTTAATATAGATTGAATACCAAGAGAATATGCATATGGTGCATTTCCATCTGGTCCAGTGCTATCAATATTTGCATCCCAAGTCATTATTCCTTGCAATCCACTGTTTTTGGACATACTTGTTAAATTCAACGCATCTTGTAAAGATAAATCATGACCAATATCATCAGAACCAGGCATCAAACCTAAAATTATTTTATTTGGCGTAACAGACCATGTTTCTAAATAATAATTAATATCCCACTGTATTTGATCATAATAAGAAGAGCCATTTTGAATCCACAAATCATATTCCATTGGTTGCCATGCATTTATAGCTCCAATGGTTAGATTTAACAAATTTTGTTGATAACATCCAGCGCTCCATGCTTGTGCAGGAGTAGTTAATGTAATATACAGTTTAGAATTTAGACTTCTTAACGTATTTATTAAAGAAGCACTTTGAATTGCAAAATTACTAGGAACATTTTCATAATAGTCTTCAATATCAAAATCAACACCATCAAAACCACAAGTGGATAATACTTGATTAATATTATTTGCTAAATCACCAGGTCTATTATATAAGCTAGAACCGGTAAAAGGGTAAGTAGCACCACCAATGGACAAACTAATTTTACTTCCAACAGAATGAACGTAATTAACAATTGTTTGAACATCAGAAATGGTTATACCCCCATTAATGCCAGGAATATAACTAATTGATTCAAAATTGAAACTTGCGAAAGCTAATACAACTCGCGTATTGGATTGTAAAACTGATTTATTTGCCATATCTTTAATTTGATCTAAGGGATTAGTACCCCATGTTGTTACATAAGTCGTATAAGAATAGTTAGACATTGATTATATAAATAATATATAATATATAAAATATTTATATTACACCTTTTCTCATTTACACCTTTTCTTATTTAAAACGCCCATTTTAAATGAGAAAAGGTGTAAATTATATAAAGAATACTAGTAAAAATAAGATTCATCCAAAAACAAAAAAGGTATTATTAAGTAATTTGAGAATGACTATATGTGAATTGGGTTAAAACAACTTTTCAAAAAAGTTGTGCAAAACATTGGCACCACCGTTATGAAAGATGAGGCCAAATAATATTTAATCTTTATTTTATAACTATATATATATAGTTATAAATGGTGAAAAAAACACAAAAGAACAAGATGGTAAAAAAAATAAAAGGTGGAGGCTTGGAAAGTTTTGATAAACTAACATATGAAGAAAAAAAAAATGGATGTAAATTATGCAGTAATAGTTTTGACACTAATTTAGTAATAAGAGTTAATGGAATGATATTGGATAATAGGATATTTAGATTATCCAACACTTGCAACCACGTATTTCATATTGGCTGTTTAAATCAACTTTGTATTCAAAGGGGAGAAGGCCGTAAAGGATGTCCTAAATGCAATGAACAAATAAATGATTGTCGTAATATAGCAATTAAAGTAGCTATTCAATTTCCAGTGGGAACACGCGAGGCAAATTATGATAAACGCGGTTTAACAATATTGCCACCATTACCTGCAGGACTAAAAACATTAAAATGTAATAATAATAAATTAACACAATTACCTAATTTACCAAATAGTCTTGAAACAATATCATGTACAGATAATGAGTTGATAGAATTACCGGATATTTTGCCTGAACGTCTTATCACGTTAGATTGCACTGATAATGTAGTGGAAATATTACCATTATTACCTGAAAATATAAGACAATTATATTGTGCTAAAAATTATTTAACAACTTTAACTAAGTCTGAATTTTTACCTGATTCAGTGACTGAATTACACTGCTATAATAATAAATTAACATATTTACCTAAAATTAATAAAAATACCTCACGACTTGATATTTTATTTTGTGAAAATAATTTTTTAGAATCTTTACCTGAATTACCTAATAGACTTTGGATGATAAATTGTAGTAATAATCAATTAAAAACAATACCCGCACTTCCAAGGACAAGATTGACTTTAAATTGTGCGCATAACCCTTTAATATCCTTACCAAATTTACAAAACGTGGATAGTATGACAATTTCTGTATATCAGGTTCCTTTATTAGAAAGTACTAATTTACCGGAATTTAAATTTGTTAAAATAACAGTTATAGATGAAAAGGAAGAAGAATATTCAAAAGAATTTACAAAAGAATTAGAAAATAAATACAAAGCAATAAATATGAAATTTAAAGAATTAGAACATAGATTAGTTTTGAAATGTAATAAATTCCTAGAAAAAAATAAAAATATTGCCAGTGTAAAAATTACATCACAAACATATTTACCAAAATTACCAGAAGAAGTTATTACTAAAAATGTTTTTCAATATTTCGGTGGTAAAAAAACGAAACGCAAAACACATAAGAAAAAGAGGTTGACCAGAAAAAAATCTTATAAATCTAAATCAAAATCAGGGTACAAATAAAATGTTACAAGATGAAAAAGATGTAAAAGATATGATAGATAGGATAAAGACTTATAGATATAATATTTTATATATTCAAGAGAGTAAAATATTATATGGAAATTCAAACCGACGGAATTAGTTGTTGTTTGTTGTTTATTAGGAAAGATTTGAAAGATAAAAATGGGGTTCAAGAGTAGAATTTCAAATTCAAGCATCGTCTTTCACCTGTGGTAATAAAAAAACAGGATTAAGTAAGACAAACGGCGTTAAATAAATAACCTCAAATGGGTAAGTACACCTATTGATTTTACGCTTTCTTATTTTTTTGCTCTATAAAATGGGCGTTTTAAATGAGAAAAGGTGTAAAATGTAAACATGATATAATTTTCAAAAAATACTTTATTTATTCAAATAATTTATGGTTTTCACGAAATACATATAATTCCTGATGTATAGTGTCCTTATATCTCTCTAATATAGTATCTAAATTATAAAAAAAATGATGTGCTAATTTATACATGGTATTTTTATTTCCAATATAAATATTGTCTAATCCTAAATTCTCATAATCAAAAAGAAATCTATTTTTTGTATAATGCAAATTTATATTATTCTTAATAAATTCTAATACCATACTAAAATAAGTATTACTACTACATGACAATAAATCAAAACGTAAGTTTATAATGGTCTCATTTTCATCTATATCAGAATTATAAATGTCACTAATAATATTAAATTTTCCATACCAATAATTTTTCCAGCCTATAATTGGCATAGTACCACCATTTATAGTACCATTTACATTTCCAATAAGTGTAATATTTTTATCATCTTCAATAGTAATATGTTTAATATTTGTTTTTAAATCTTTAAAATAATTAAAAATAATGTCTTCATTTACTAAATTAAAATTAGATGGTGATTCTCTCCAACTAATACCGTTAGCAAAACAATTCCATGTATGTATAAAAATTTTAATAGTTGGATCTATTTTATAGATCTCTTTTATTAAATTATATAAATCTTCTGTTAAAAATGATTTACGTATATGACCACGAATAACAACAATCATAATAATAATAATAATAATATTTAATTATAAAAATGTTTAATATTTAATTTAAAAAATATAAATAAATTAAATACGAATAAAAAAGTATTTGATTTATAGTTTACATAATACAAATTTTTATTTTATTATTACTAGTTATACAATTTTTATATTTTTATTTTAAGCTTCTGATTTCTTCTTTACCACACGCTTCTTTACTACCTTTGGATCTTCTACAGGTGCTGGTGGGGGAACTGGTGCGGGAGCTGGTGCTAGTACTGGTGCTGGCGCTTCAACAACTTCATCATCTTCATCTTCTTCATCATCTTCATCTACATCACTGTCATCAACCTTTGTAGATAAAACGATTGGTTCATCCTCTTCAACAGTCTGATTCTTCAGCTTTTCCTTATCTTGTGTCTTTAATTTAATGAAACATTGTCCGTTTAATTGCGCTCTTGGCTTTTGAACAACTGCTTGTAATAGTTTCCATCCTGCACTAAATTTACCGTTTACAAACCAAATACCAGCAAATTGGATCAAACAAGCAATATTAGATCCTTTCTTTAAATAATCCAATGGGGTAAGACCTGGATTATCTGAACAAGGATATAATCTATTAGAATCTTCATCATAAATTTCAGTTTTCCATGAGCCTTCCCATTGTGGTAATTTAACACGAATAGTTGGTTGTTTTGAATAATCATATTCACCGGTTGCTTTATTTTTAGGATACTTTAATAGAGGACTACATAACTCTTCAATAATTTCTGCACTTTTGTGTACTTTACCAAACCATTCCTTTGAATAAATTAATGCATCTGCCTTAATCTTTTCTTCAAAAGCTTTGATATTTTTAAGGAATGCTTCAGTATCAGGAGTCTTATATTCTTCATTAGGAAATTGAAGTGATAATTCATATCTACCGTTTCCTACTTCTTCCCCGTCCTTTTTAAAATCACTTGCGCCCCAGGTGAGCATGAGTGGTGTGGATAAAGTAAGAGTTGTTTTTGTATTTTTATTTAATATATTTACTGATTTACCGCCTTGAGCACTTGCTTTAGGTGCGGTGTACATAATATTTTCAGGATTAAATTGAGTACCGTCTACGATTCTTTCAGCCATTTTGTATTTTATGATATACATTATCCATTTATCTTTAAATCAATTTTTTTTTTATTAAAAAATAGAACAAAAATGTTTCACTACAAAATAGTACGAATAATGGTAATAAATATTATTAATTTAAATACAAACAATTCAAAAAGAAAATATGTAATTATATATATAATTACATAGATATTTAAAATGCTTGTGGACGAATATATTAATGCATTAGTATTTAAATACGAAAAAAGTATTAAAATGAATAAAAAACTAAACAAGATTAGCGATGACACTGAAAATCTTCAGGTTGTAACCATTCATGATTATAATAAGCTAACAGAGAATAATTATAATTTGCAACAATTAAAAAAAATGGCAAAATTTTATAAGTTGAAAATAAGTGGTAATAAAAAAGAATTAATAACGCGACTCCATGTATTTCTTTTTTTTTCTTATTACATTGTTAAAATTCAAAAAATTTTTAGAGGTAGATTACAACGTAAATTAAATAATTATTTTGGACCAGCTTTAAAGAAGAGAGAAATATGTACAAATGACACTGATTTTGTAACAATGGATGATTTAAAAGATTTAAAATATGGTCAATTTTACAGTTTCAAAGATCTAGACGGTAGAATATACGGTTTTGATATTGCATCTATTTATAATTTAATTTATAAAGAAACAGATTCAATTAATATTAATAGAGTCGGCGGGATAAATCCATATAATAGAAATAAAATTCCTACTTTTGTAATGATAGATTTGAAAATGATTGTAAGAACAAGTAAGCTTCTAAATATAAAAGTCAATGTTGAATTTGACACTAACACAGGTAACGATTCTTTATCAAAAACAGTTGAAATGAGAGCTCTATCACTGTTTCAAAATATTGATTCATTAGGTAATTATAGTTCTCCAGAATGGTTTTTATCATTAAATAGAAATCAATTGATTAAATTCTTGAGAGAATTAGGTGATATTTGGAATTATAGGGCACAACTTACAAATGAAACTAAACAAAATATTTGTCCACCGAATGGAGATCCATTTAGGAATATTAGCATGTCGTATATTATGAATGAAAAATGAAATATTAATATAAAAAAAACAATTTTAGGTATTCTGGAAAAATTCGTTAATACTGGCGTGGATCGCGACAGTAGAACTTTAGGCGCATATTATGTATTAGGTGCACTAACTTTAGTAAATGATTCGGCTGCTGCGTCATTACCTTGGTTATTTCAATCTGTATCGTTTTTTTAATAAATTTATTGTTAAAATTACTCATATTATGGTAACAATAAATAATATTAGAATTAAACCACTTAAAAAGATACCATTTAGGTATAGTATAATAAGATGGTTAGACAAACTAAATCTAAGACTTCCGAGACTGAACAAACTGTTGCCCCTGTTGCTGTTGCACCTGTAGAAAGTGCTGCACCAAAGGAAAAGAAAGTTAAAGCTGTTAAAGCTCCAAAGGCTGAAACAGTACCAGTAGTTGCTGCTCCTGTAGTTGACGAGCAAGCTCCTGTAGCTTCTGATAGTGAAGCACCTCTTGCTGAGCTTTCTGTTGAATTCTCTGCCAAATTACAACAAATGAGTATGAGTATTTCATCCTTAAAGAGTGATTTCCGTGCTTTAGAGAAGAAGTGGGCAAGAGAGCTTAAGACTGCTCAAAAACAAAGTTCAAAGAACAAGAGAAAGAGTGGTAACCGTGCTCCTTCTGGATTCGTAAAGCCAACTCGCATTTCCGACGAGCTTGCTAAGTTTTTAGAGAAGCCATCTGGAACTGAAATGGCACGCACTGAAGTCACTCGTGACGTTAACAAATACATCCGTACTAACAACCTACAAGACAAGGAGAATGGTCGCAAGATCAACCCTGATCCAAAGTTAGCCACTCTTCTTAAATTAAAGAAGACTGACGAGCTAACCTACTTCAACCTACAAAAGTACATGAGTCACCACTTTGCCAAGGCAACCAAGGAAGTTGTTGCTACTGCTTAATTACTTCAATACAACTTTCAAAAACTTAATTACTTCAATACAACTTTCAAAAAGTTGTGCAAAAAAAGTAAAAAATCACAAAACAAAAAAATATTATTTTATCTGTAAATTAATAATAAAATAATATTTGCGAAAAATGAAATACTTAATATAAATCTATCTAAGGTTTAGCATATTTTTGATAAATATATAGTATACTTAACATGAGTTTTTTTGTTATATTCTCATACATTATACAATTTTCTTCCGTTTGTTTACAAAATTCATCATAATTATGTATTTCATTCATTGTTTTTAATGTGGTAAAATATTTGTTTTTTATATTACTATTACGTAAAGCATGCCATTCATTTGCTTTTGTAGAAAAATAACTGATTATATCTATGATTTCAAAAATTATGTTTTTATATCCACTATTTTTTTCACGATTCATTTTATGGTTAAAAATATAGTTAATTGATATATATTCATTAATATTTGGCTCTTCCGGAAAAGCAATATTAAAATATTTACTCGGGGTCCCATAATTTAGATATCTTTCTAAAATTTCTAAAGGTATTTTATACAGCATGTTTTGTAATAATGCAGTAGTTTCATGATAAGTACAATAATTAAAATAATTATAATCTTTAAAAATAACTGGTAATGTTCGCTTATTTATATTAAAATCAAAAATATATTTAAATAAAATCGTTTTATAATGAGAAATATTTAGTTTAATATCATCACTTATAAAAGAATATATATGATCTATAATTTCTTCTGGTAATATGCGTTTAATATTTACAAGTAGTTTCGTTTCTTTTTTAATTATTAATATTTTATTTTTTCTATTTTTATTTTGTCGGTTTAGTTTATTTTTTTTGTGGTTTACAACGATTATTTTCTTTGAGTATGTTTTCATACTATATAACTATTATTTATATAGTATGAAATTATATGGTTAGTATAAAATCAATTTTTTTTAGAAATAGTTTCAAAATCTTCCATACTATCATCATCCGAATCATAACAATATATTTCCCTTATTAATTCATCTTTTTTAATATGAGTTTGATATATCAAGACTGTATCAATATTTATATATTCATCTACATCATTTATTTGATATTTTGAATTCAAAATATACCGAACAATAAAGGTAATATCCAATTTTTGTGTTTTTAATATATCAATCAATCTAACACTATAAATATATTTTTTTAACATTTCACGATTATAATTTTTATTGTACAAATCTAACATAATTATTACCTTATTAGAGAATATAAAAAATATTTTTTATATTATTTGCAATGTTATTATTCAATTATTCAAATAATAAACTATTATAACCATTAAGGTAGTAAAGGAAATATAAAACCATCCGTTTTTAATATTTCTTTTATTTCCGAATGCATTACATTTTTGTTTGAAATGGAAATATTTTCATAATGTGAATCAAACGTTACATTATTCAATATGAACATAGAATTATCCATTTGATAAGTTTCATAATCATACCCTTCTATATAATTAGTATTTGCTTGTAACCAATTATAGAAATGAAGACAATCATTTTTTGTGACATATTTTTTATATTTTTTAAAATACTTCAATGTTGCAAATAAAGATTGCTTGTTTTGATTTTTGAAATTATAATCTGTTCCTGAAATTACACAAATTTCTCTCAATTCATTTTGATTCATTTCCAAATTATTCAATATCTTTTTGGTATCATATAAAACAAAAGTATGATTCATTAAACTTAGATAACGCAAAACACGTGGACAGCCATATAGAAACATATCCATATCTTCACTCAAACAACCCCATACAGTACCTTTTAATACAAACATTGCACACAATTCATCTGCCTCATTAGGCGATTCACAATAAGTCATACCATAATTCGCAATTAAATTTTTTACAGCATCTATTTGTTTTTTATTTATATAAATGAATTTTTTCTTTAATAAATCCATTTTATTTGTTATCTCATGTTTTTCATCTTCATCCATTGTTGAATCATATTCTAATTTTTGTTTTAGATTATTGAATTCATTTTCAGCCACTTTTTTTTCAGCAAGTCGTTGCGCCAATAGTTCTTTTTTTTCAGTAGGTGGTCTACCATCAAATACGAATATTGGAATAATATTATAATACCTGAATATAGAGAGCATAGAATAAGTACTTTCAATTAATGAATTTTCTGATACAAATTTATATAAATAAATACTGATATCTACAGCTATTTTTTTACCATGTAATTGATTCATATTTACTATTTTAATAGCATCAAAATTTTTACATGTTTCTCTGAATAATTTGTTTAAATAACGAACTCCCATATAATTTTATATTTATATAATTTAAATTTTATAAAATGGAATTTAAAATTTCAATTTTATAAAATAATATAAAATATTATTATATTTCAATTACCTTACTTGGTAAATTATTTATGTCAAAATCATCACTATTTATTACATGTTTTCCTCTTGCCAGTTTAGAAAGATATAGATATTTCTCTCTTTCATTAAGAAAATAATCTTTATTTTTAATTTTCCACCAACTAATCTTTCTTTTCCATTCTACTGGTAAATCGTCTAATTCTGGAATATTGTCTAACATATAAATATGTATAGAAATTTTCTCCACTTTCATAAGCTCTTCTATTTTTGCTTTATTTGGATAAAGCATGATTACTGAATAATCATGTGGAAATGGATCATATGTTAAATGAATAAATGGAAAACGTTCTTTTTCATATTTCCAATATGGTTGATAAACGTAATCATGTGGAACATCTGGTAATGCATGTTTGTAATGTTTATAAATTTCTCTCACATTATGTTGAATCAAACTATTTCGTATAAATGTAAAATTACCGTCTTCATTTAAATATTGATAATAACCACATGTATTTATATGACACCATTTACCATTTATATAACTCTTCACAAGCAATTCATAATCATCTGACACTGATAGTCTAGGATTATGTTTTCCTATTTTATCGTAAAATGCAGTACGCCACACGCGAACATGATTCGGTAAACCAATTAAATGTTGAACAGTAACTGGATTTGGGTAAGATTTTGCTAACTGTATAATCCATTTATTATAAAAATCACTCCAAATATGTATATGTGAACTATATCCGTAACCGTAAAATTCATCATAATTATGTGTTTTTAATGATTTTTCATGCATCATAGCAGTATCACAATAAAAAAAATCCGCATCTTTATGTGTTTTGGATGCATCTACTATCCATTGTAATAATTCTGGATGTAAATCATCATCATGATCTAATTCTAATAGAAAAGAACCGTATGAAACACCGCATGCTAGACGTTTCATTTCTCCTATACACCCTGAATGATTCGGAGCTTTAAAAACACGTATTCGTAAATCTTTTTTTTGTAGATCTAACAAATTTTCATAAGTGCAAGTATTTTTGGAATCGTCCCAAATAACCCATTCCCAATTAGTATAGCTTTGATTTTTCAAACTATTTAATGGTCTATAAATTTTTTCTTTACTATGAAAGGTGGAAGTTATAACAGAAATTAACGGATGGTCATCATCATAAGTATGATGGATGCATGCAGAAAATACATTAGGAACAATATCTAATTTTTCTGGAAGTGTATCTAAGTGGATCCATCTTTTTCGCACATTGAAAATAGTATTTAAAAAACTACATATATTACCACTTTTATAACTGTAAATAGCGTAAGGTTGTTTTGTTTGCCATAATTCAGAAAAATCTTCAAAGGATATATGTGTATGAATAGGATACCATTTATAATGTGGATCTATTTCAGGATAAGCAGTGGGTATTTCTTCTGATATAAAATATACGTATTGCATGAATTATTTTAAATATTATTAATTATTTTTAAGTAATAATAAATAAAAATGAAATTAATTATTATTGTACATTAAATATCAATAAAAAGATATTTTACATAAATTGTATAAAATGCTAACAAGAAGCGGAAAAGAATATTTGAAGATGCAAACTCAAAGTCAATTTCAAACTCAAATACAAACACCAAAAAAACTACAATTTGATATAAACATAGATTTTGACGATGCAAGTAATGCTTGGAAATTAAATAAAAAATCAATTGGTAATGGATGTTATAAATATAAATGTATAAAAATAAACAAAAATGGTAATGCATGTAAAAATGAAAGTTTATATAATTGTAATTATTGTAGATATCATATCAACTGTAGAAATATAGAAAATCAACTTTTACACCTTTTTACACTTCAAATGCCGATTTTTTAAATATTTTAAATAATATTATATATTATATAATGGCAGGAAAAAAACGCTCTGGATTAGCAAATGATAGAAGAGCTTATGGATGTGGTAGATGTTACACTCCTACTCCTACTCCTACTTATAACTATACATTTACAGGAAATGGTGTATTAACTCAAGAAATCGTAGATAGTGAAAATATTGGAACTGCGCAAAATATTTTTATAGTAGGATATACAAGTATTGGTAATAGCGCGTTTTTTAATAAAACTCAAATTACATCTGTAATAATTGGTAATTCGGTTACAAGTATTGGTAGTTTTGCATTCGCTGTTTGTACCAGTTTAACATCTATAACAATTCCAAATTCAGTTATAACTATTAAGGGTCAGGTGTTCAATGGTTGTATCAGTTTAACATCTATAAAAATTCCCAATTCGGTTACAAGTATTAGTTCAAATGCGTTCATAAATTCTGGATTAACAAATGTTACTATAGCAAATGGTCAATTAGGTATAGTATCACCAGGTACTAATATTAGCTTTTTTGGAGCCACTGTTACTACTCAACTACCTTAAACAATTACTAACAATTCAGGCGTTTGAAATGTAAAAAGGTGTATAATTTTCATTTCTTATAATTTCTTGATATTCTTCAAAATTATCTAATAAAAATTTCAATTCAGGTTCAACAGTCATGTCAGATGCTTTATTGCCATCACTGTTTTTTATTGTAGGATCTGCACCTAACTTCAACAATACAATTGCAGCTTCTTTTCTATCCCATCGTCCACATTTATGCAACGCGGTTTCTTTACTGTTTGTTTTACCATTAATATTTGCACCTGCTTTAACAAGTATTTTCATCATTTCTAAATCACCCCACCTAGCTGCATAATGAATTGGTAACCATCCATCTCTTTCTTCTATATATTCAACATTAGCACCTAATTTTAACCATTTTTTTACTCCTATTATATTACCAAAATAACAAGCATTCAACAACTCTTGGTCTATTTTTTTGGGTTTTGGTTTAATTTTTATATTTCTCCAGCTTTTTTCGTCCATATATATTTCCACCTTTTAAAAAGGTGGAACCAAACGTTTTTTCTACTTTTTTGAAAAGTAGAAAAAAATAAGTTTAATGTATAAATCAACCTACTTGATGAAATGGGGTTTCATGTATTTTTGTAGATTGAAATAAGTTAATTTGTCTTCCTCTTTCTCTTTCAATCTAAGAAGATTACCAAGCTTTTCATCGGGATTAATTTTACGATCGTTCTCCGGATCTTGAAGACCGTTTTTTTTAATATATCTATTGATTGCCCTACTTACATCAGTGCGAGCCATTTCAGTTCCAACAGGTTTACCTAAAAACATAGCAAGTTCATCACTGATAAGAGTTGGTTTTACGAATCCACTAGGTACTCTATCAGGAGGTGGTGGTGGTGGTGTGTAACCATCAAGGTCTCCGCATGCCCTAATATATTCGTGTTCATCATCAGTTAAAAAATCAGGTCTGTAGTTATAGAGAAAAATATTATCAAAATACATTTGTTCTTCAAATGGTACGCTATTATCTTTACAATATTTTAACAAATCATCTTTACTATTTAACATATATTTATCTTTACGTAAATTAAATAAAAAAAATCCATTTACAATTAAATCTAGAATGTGTTCAGCTTGTGGCATACCAAATATATACATAGATTGATATTGAACAAATTCACGAATAGCATCTCTTTCTGACATCTCTTCTTCAACAATGATAGGGTTTAAATGTTCAACGTCATCAATAGCCCAGGTTGTAGATTTGACTTTCATATTATTCGGGTTATATAATACTATATTATAGTATATATCTTTAAGTTGTTTTAGATAGATACATTATTTTGATACCATTTATCGTAACAAAATAATGTGGTAAATAGAATACAATAGACGACAACTTTTTCAAATTTTCAAAAAAGTAGAGCAAAAGGTTTGGCTCCACCTTTTCTAAAGGTGGTAAAGGTGGAATTAACCCAACTCACAAATAGTCATTCTTAAATTCGTCAATAAAAAATGTTTCGTTTTTTCATTCATTACCGCTTTATTTTTATTTTTTTTCAAATGTTCTAGAAAAAGTTCACTGTTATCAATATTTTCCAGCATACTAGCACTTTTATAATTTTTTTCAATAAATTCACAAAAATTTTTTTGATTTGCAATTGTTTTTTTGAATGCAATTAACGATAAATTATTTTTGTTACACCATGATAAAAATGAAGGATAATTATTCAGCATTACCGTTTTAATGACATAATAAGCCAAAACATTCGTTTTTTCTTTATATAATGTTTCCCTCAATAATTTACTTTCGGTTCTATTTAAATATAAATCTTCATAACTTAACCCCATAAAATCAAGCACTTTTACTAGCTGGAAAAAACTATAACACCTTTCAAAATTAATAAAAAATTCTGCGTTGGAGAGAAACTCCTTTTCACTATTACTACTAGCTTTATCTCTACCTTTTTCTTTCAAAGAATAAAAACTACAAAACAACGCATTTATAATCTCAGCCCAAAACTCGGTATAAGCTTCATATGAATTAACAAATGAATTCACCTTAAAAATACTTAATAAATAATTATGACAGTTGTCGTTATTCATATCAGAAAAATCCAAACCAAAATTGTGAAACGTTTCGTGTATAAACACTTTGAACCATTCTTCGTGTCTAAAAATTACAATCTCTGAATCTTTTGGACACGTTGTTGTAAAAGCTGTATTAACATGTTTTTCATCCAAAATATGAATATTTGATTCAGGTAATTTCTTTTCCAAAGTAGTAAAATAAAAATAAATCACAAGTGAATTAGCACACTGTTTTGATGAATATAAATTCAATATATACAACCACATGATAATAGAATCAACATATTTATTGTAAGTTTTAATTTTGAGTTCAATATTCGGATCTTCAACCACAAAAATTACCTTTATATTGCGATTAAAGAGAGAAAAAGAATATGCTATTTCAGAAAAGCTCAATTCATCTATGTGTTCCCGTATAACCTGAGGAAAACTATTATAATTAAAATTCCGTGGTTTGGTAATTTCTAAAGAGTTTTCAATTTTGGTTATCTCATATTCATATGCATTATTTTTTTTAACAGACTGTAAAAATTTGTATGCATTTAGAATATCATAATAGATTTTAAGTAAAATATTGTTTGTAGAGGGTGTGTTTTTTATTTGATGTATATATTTATTATTTGTAAAGAAGGAGAGAAATTGTTTACTTTTATTTGTTAGTTTCATTATATTATAAATATAGTTATATACTTATAATAAGTAAGTTTTATATTTTTTATATTTTATTAATTATTTTTTCTTATTTTATCACGAATTATCATTAAATCATCTAAAACTTCTGGAGGAGACCCCTTATTATAATGAGTTAATTTTGCATCTTTCGTTGATAATAATAATTGCTTCAAATCTTCATTTTGGGTAAATTTTGCATATTGTGAATCATATAACTCTTGTTTATTTCGTTTTCCAAAAAAATCAGGATCTATAGACACTTCTACTGGTTTTAATAATTCGCCTTTAAATTTACCACTTTTACTACCAGCGGCTTTTGCCATATCCGGATTTTTAGATAATTCAGTTCCTGAATCTAAAGAAAAACTCAAATAAAAATCTGGATGTGTCTTTTTAAATTTAGATGCTTGATAATAATGTTCTACACTAGACCATTTATGGTTATCTAATGTAAAAGGTTGTACCCAGAAATCATCTAGTTTCTTTCTCCATTGACTTATGTTTGCTAGATCCGCGAAATCTTTCAGTTTATCTCCAGGTATTTTTTCACCTACACCCTTCCCAGGTAAAGGCTTATCATTGGATTTGTTGTAAAAAACAAACACGACATTATCATCATACATTCCTCTTAATTTAGATTCTGATAGTTCTGTATAATCTACTTGATTTTGATTTTCAGGTACAACATTTTTTTGTATAGTAGATTTGAATCTTTGAAAATCTGGTATTAATGCAAATGCACCAGCATTTTTTTCAAGACATTTGTCACATATTAATTTTTTGACATCATATGGTATTTCTTTGAATTTAAAAATGGATTTTTTCTTATAACCTACTAATTTATAATGTGATCCTGTATAGTCTACTATAATATAAAACTCAGGATAAAATACACCTTTATTTTCCAAATATTCATCATTTAATTGACCACATTGTAATACATTTTTAATGTCCTCAGATTTATATGCTTCACTGGATAAAATAATAAATTTAATATTTAATATTCTTTCTAATGTGGAAATTGCCCATGTTTCAGCCCAAAATTCACAACTTCTAATTTTCTTTTTAAACTTTTCTAACGTATCTATTCCTTTCATGAATTTGACTTCACTCATAATTTGTGCAGTAATTTTTTTCTCTCCAATCATTTTGTCATGCATAGCTTTTATCTTTTTAGCTTCTTCGGACAAATATTTTTTCTCATTACGATCAAATGTGTTATTAAACTTTTCCTTCATTTTAGTATATTCAATTGCAAGTGCTTTTATTTTATTTGTTTCTTCTAAAGCATTTTGATTATACATATCATATTGTTCTTTATAACCCAAAAAAACCTTTTCATTTGCTTCATCCGATAATTTTTTTCTTAATTTGTTTACAGAAGTTTGTTGTGCGATGCTAGAAAATGCGTCTCTAATTGTTGCAAATAGACAATCCCCTCCACCTTCATTATCTGTAATAGAAAAATAGTTGTTTTCCATAAATTTTTGAACCCAATTTTCGGATGAAGTTGAATTAAATTTCAGTCTTATATCCTTTGCCTTCTTCACAGTTTCTTCAGATAATAAAGGAGGTAATGGTACACCTTTGGTTAATATAAAAATATCAGATCGCTCTTTTGGTATTTCATAAGATTCAAAAAGCAATTCTTCTTTTGTTTCAATAGGTTCTTCGCCTTCACTTACTTCACCGTCTTCTTTATCTGCATTTTTTTTAATTAAAGGTACATCTGGTTTCATGCGTAAGTTTTCTAACATATCTTTTGTAACAAAGTTATAAATAAGAGGTTCATCCAAATTTTCTACATCTAAATTATTGAAATCATCTAAATAATTAATATAATTACTTGCTTCTATTTCATATAACCCTATTTGAACAACTTTATTATTGTTTTTAACTAAATAAATTGGAAAATAAAATATATTCTTATCTTCAAAAGTATTTTTTACATTTCCTATAGCAACAATAATATCCACACCTTTCACTTCTATTTGGTATAATTCTGCTTCCATTTTTAAATCACCAGAATCAACACTTTTTAATTCTGGATAACTAACATCGCCGTTTATTTTTGATAGTACCATAAATATAAATATACTTATAATTATATTTATATTTTTATTTTATGTAAATAAATTATTACCATGTTATAATATACTTTTTCATAAACGGATCCCTTTTTAACTCATTCATAAAATGCCACATTTGTTTTCTTTTATAAACAATTAAAGTATTAGTAGGATTTTCTTCAAAGTCTAATAAAAAATGAATAATATCTTCTTTTTTAAATTTATTTAATCTAACTTCTTTTAATAAACCATAATAGTCACATATGTTCATTAATTGTTTTACATTAAAATTCAACTCATAATCCATTTGTTTTACTAAAATATCTGTTTCATCATACCACTCGTTAATATAATTATTTGTATCTGTTGTTAAAGTAGTATAAACATTGATTTTATTTAATAAACTGTTTAAATTATCATTATTATCGTTATCAACATTCTCATCGTTAGATATATTAATAGATATATTTTCGTTATTCATTAAAACCTAATAATTTATTATTTTATGTTTTTAAATAATATTTTATTACATATCAATTAAATCCATAAATTTGAATAAAGATTTATTACTTAAACTTAGATGATTTTTTGATTTACTATGAGCTAATTGTTGTATTAATTCAGGAATCGTTTTGTTATCAATTAGTTCATAATGTAGGCCATTTGCAAATAACTCTTTTTTATATAAAACAGCAATATTTTCAGTTAATTCATCTACTTCATTTTTTTTATTATCTTGATCAATTAAAATATACAATTTATTCATTAAATTTCTTATAATTGAAATAATTTGACTTTTAGAAATAATATTGTTGTTCATTAAATTAATGAAAAACGCTGCTAATGCTTTTCTTTTTTCATTTTCTTTATTAATTTTACAAAATTTTGTATAATCTACATTAGGTTCAACATATTCAATATTATCAAACAAATTAATATAATTATTAAAATTATTATCAAATACATCTTTCATTATTTGAAATTTACTTATTAAATCACTGTACAAATCTGCATATATTTTTGAATAAAATCTATTCGTAGATGCTATTTCAAAAATAATAGTGCCTAATTTGGTTATTTCGTCATTATCTATGGTTTCTTTTATGATATTATCAATAATATCAACAATCTTATTTTTAATTTCCAAATAATTTTTATCCGATAATTTATTCAAATTAGATCGCAATAAATCAATTTGTGCATCAAAACCAACTTTTTGTTCAATTTTAGTAGTTTGAAAGGATTGTAATTTTTCCCAATCGTCATTATTAAATATTTCCATTGATTTATTGTTACGTTTCTTCTTATCATTAAAATTTTTTGAAGATTCTTCTTTATTAATTAGCTCAGGTTTCATTGGATTTTGTCTTTTTTGGAAAATAGGTGTTTTAACATAATTAGGAGATCCTACTTCCAAAGCTAATTCTGAAATTATTTTTAATGTATCTTCCGGGAAATCAAATTTAAACCCATTAAATGAAATAGTTTGAAATTCTTGCAACGTATATTTTTTCATATTTACTGTCATATAATAAAGGTATTATAATTATTTAATTTTATTATTTATATCATTTTTTTAAATAAATAAAATAATTATAATAATAACAAATTTACTTAAATATAAAAATCTGATAATTATATATAATGTCATTAGCAAATGTGTGTAAAAGTGATTTAAGTAATACATTAGAAGATGAACAAACATATTCTTCTTATGAAGTAAATAGTTGGGACGAATTGATAAACGATTCCAACATTTTACGGGGTATATATAATGCCGGGTTTGAAAGACCTAGTCCAATTCAAAAAAAAGCAATTATACCTATTATGAATGGTAAGGATATTATTGCACAAGCTCAATCTGGTACTGGTAAAACAGCTGCTTTTGGTATTGGTGCATTATCTATTGTTAACGTTCAAGATAATTTTACACAAGTTTTAGTGTTATCACCTACAAAAGAATTAGCTAACCAAACATCTAATGTGATTAAATCATTAGGAAGTATGATGAATGGTTTGCGTATCCAAACCGTTTATGGCGGTTCACCATATGAAGAAAGTAGTAATATTTTTAGTGATAAAAATACTCCTCATATAATTTGTGGATGTCCTGGAAGAGTATATGATCTAATTAAAAAAGACAGACTTGCATCTAAAAAAATTAAATTAATAATATTAGATGAAGCAGATGAAATGTTGTCCAATGGTTTTAAAGAACAAGTATATAATATTTTTCAAAATTTTAACAATGATATTCAAGTAGCATTATTTAGTGCAACGCTTCCTGCTAATATTTTTCCAATTATAGATAAAATTATGCGTAATCCTGTAAAAATTTGTGTAAAAGCAGAACAATTAACATTAGAAGGTATTTCTCAATATTATGTAGCAGTTGATGATGATATACAAAAATATGATACATTAAAGCATATTTACAAGTATGTTTCAGTATCACAATGCATTATTTATTGTAATAGTATCAAAAGGGTTTCTGACTTGTATGATGCAATGAAGGAAGATGATTTTCCTGTTTGTTGTTTACATAGTAATATGGATAGAAATGATCGCGATGAATCTTTTAAAGAATTCAAAAATGGTAAATCACGTGTTTTAATTTCATCTAATGTCACAGCAAGAGGAATAGATATACAACAAGTTAGTATTGTTATCAATTTTGATGTTCCAAAAGATATACATACATATTTACATAGAATAGGTAGAAGTGGTAGATGGGGAAGAAAAGGTGTAGGAATTAATTTTATAACTAGAAGAGATTTAAATAAAATTAAAGATATTGAATCTTATTATGGTTGTGAAATTAAGGAAATTCCTTTGAATCTGGATTTTTTAGAGTCATTTTAAATTTGTGAATAATAGGTATTGTGTAGGGTAATACAATAATATTTCTAATATATTCAGTGTAATGATTGATTAAATCAAAAAATGAAATTAATATAATATACAATCCTGCGGAATAACAAACTTTTCTATCTAATTCAGTAAAAGTTATTTTATCTTTTCTATATTTATTAAAACGATACATTAAAAACAATGCTAATATTACTTTTACTACAAAATTGAATTGAATAATTAAGGTTGGTTTTGACTGAAAAAAACCTATAATAAATAATATAACAGTAAGTTTAGTAATGAAAGAAAAAAATGTTAAAAATTTTAATTCAAAATCGTAAAATTTCTTGT
>Ga0209400_1001254_pt1 | contig 20794 bp, 13 predicted proteins | sample M_130807_EF_Meta_FD_187313 | JGI IMG/M metagenome (GOLD analysis project Ga0209400, IMG submission 187313) | Freshwater microbial communities from Lake Montjoie, Canada to study carbon cycling - M_130807_EF_MetaG (SPAdes) (version 2) | ecosystem: Environmental > Aquatic > Freshwater > Lake... | reverse complement strand
AGGGCGGGTCGACGGGGTGGTCTCCCGGATATACGCGAAACAACCGTGATTGAGAGAGACCTTGTTTTGACGCCAGGCCCGCGAGGCCTCGTCGAAATCCATCTGGACCTGGGTCTCGGGGGATTGGGTCATACTACGGGTGACCATACGGTTATGGGACACCTTGGCGGCACGGCTACGGGAACGGGTGTTCGAGATCGGAGACATGGTGTCGGTGATAGATATTGGGTATCGGAGACGGGGGTGTGGGGGTTGAGAGCGGGGGTCACGACACGAAGGTGGTGGGATACGGTCCAATCCATACCTTGGGTTCCAAATCAATTTTCGGATGACCTCCTGATGGTCGGCCATCCGAAAATTGATTTGAAGTCAACACCCCCACTATCACCCATCACACCCTCCCCATATCCTACCATGAACACTCCCACCACTCCTCCTACGCCCACCCCGGCACCCCACGACCCCACCAAGGCCGTCGTCATGAAGAACATCGAGACCCGGGCCGAGGCCCGCACCGCCCAGGTGGTGGAAGCCCAGGCCTCCGCGGCTCAATCCGCCGCTGCCTTACATGGTGTCATGAGTATGGGCACCGAGGAATTCAAGAAAGCCATGGGCCGTTACCCCACCTACAGTGAAATGCGTGAAATGTTTGGGTGAATGAGTGAATGGGGAGGGGCGGTCACCTACCCGGTCTCAGTGTCTTCATACACATACATGGACAACACACCGCCATCACACAAAAATACATCATATATCGAACCCCATTTTGATACGTATAGTCATGGCTATGGTGACACCGTGGACATCCGTTACCATATCCCTCTTCATTTTTGTTGGTGGGGGTCGGAGCGGTCTCCATGGTAAAAACTACCCTATAGGTATCCACATATCTCTATATATATACATGATGTATCAGAATCATGTATATGGGTTAGGGTAATAGGTTAAGGATAGGGGGGGATGGGATATAGGGTTCCGCCACCCCCTCATGCCGAGCACATTTCGCACACCTCCTCTTCCTCCTCGGGGGCGTCATTGAGCTTTTTCTCGGGCTCAATCGTAAACTGGATGGCCGCCGACTTGGCCTTGGATCTCAGGTAGTAGACCCCTGTCTTGAGACCCTTACTCCAGCTATAGAAATGCATACTCGTGAGGCTATTATAGTTCGGTGAGGCATTCCACAAGTTCAGTGACTGGCTCTGGCAAACATAAATCCCCCGGTCCGCCGACATATCAATCAGGGTCCGCATCGGAATCTCCCACACCGTCTTGTACTTCTCCCGGATATGGGGTGGGATGGCCTCGATGGCTTGCACACTCCCCCCGTGGGCAATAATCGTGTTCTTCATTTTTTCGTTCCAGAGGCCGAGCTGGATCAGGTCCCGCATGAGGTACTTGTTAGTGACCACGAACTCACCCGCCAGGGTGCGCCGGGTAAAGATATTGGACGTGATGGGCTCGATACACTCGTTGAATCCGAGGATTTGGGAGGTGGACGCGGTGGGCATGGGGGCGAGCAAGAGCGAGTTACGGATCCCGTGGGCCTGGATGTCCGCCTTGAGGGCCGCCCAGTCGTACCGGTAGGGGGAGGTGGGGTCCAGGGGGTCCGTGCGCAGGGGCTCGGCCTCCCAGAGGTCAAACTGGAGTAGGCCTTGAGAGGCCGGCGAGCCGGGGAACGTCTCGTACGGGCCGTGGAGCTTGGCTTGCTCGCAAGATTCCACGAGGGCCCCGTGGTAGATGGTCTCGAAAATTTGCTTGTTCAGGAGGCGGGAGGCGTCGTCGCCGAAGATCATCCCCATCTGTAAGAAGGTGTCGGCGAGACCTTGGACGCCGATCCCCATCGGCCTATCACGCATGTTACTACGACGAGTCTTCTCGGTCGGATAATAGTTGACATCGATGACCCGGTTGAGGTTACGGGCGACGACGCGAGCCATTTGGTGGAGTTTCTCGAAATTATAAATCGGTGGGCCACCCTCCACTGGCCACTCGATATATGCAGGGAGACCGATGCTCGATAAATTACAAACCGAAGTGTGCTCTGCATCACTGTACTGAATTATTTCGGAACAGAGGTTGGACGATTTGATGGTCCCAATGTTCTTCTGGTTCGACTTCTTGTTCGCCGCGTCCTTGAACACCAAATACGGTGTCCCCGTCTCCATCTGGGCATCCAAGATCTTGAACCACAGGTCGCGAGCCTTGACCGTCTCCCGCCCCCGACCCTCTCTCTCATAATTCGTATAGAGCTCCTCAAACGCCTCCCCGTACACGTCTGCCAACCCGGGGCACTCATGGGGGCACATCAGGGTCCACGACTCCCCCGCCTTGACCCGCTTCATGAAGAGGTCCGGCATCCAGATGGCATAGAACAGGTCCCGAGCCTTCATCTCTTCGTCCCCGGTGTTCTTCCGCATTTGGAGGTAGATCTCGATATCGGCATGCCAAGGCTCAATATAGATCGCAATACTCCCATTCCGCTTCCCGCCCCCGTTATGCACCAGGGCTTCACTGAGTAGGTAATCGTGCTGGTGGGCCATCTGGAGGTCGTACAAGGTCCCCTGGTAGGTCTGGGTCCCGACCTGGGTGACGGGGTTGAGCATGAAGCCATCACGCACGGTATAGGGGAGTTCGCGCCCGTCGTAGTCCAGGCCCAACAGGGTCGCCAGCACCTGTCCCACCGGGATACGCAAGCTGGCCGTCTTACTCCCCGGGGGAGGTGGGACCAACTGGGACAGCATCCCCAGCTTCAGGAGCAGAAACCGGCAGCCGTGGAGGAGCTCCATCGACTCGGACGGGTAATACACCTCCTTCTGGAACACCCCACTCGACTCCATGAGTCCCTTGAGAATCAGGGCGGCCTTTTCCACGGGCTGGTTGAGCCACCGGGGGTGGATCCGGCGCCGGCCGGCCTCGTTATAGATATCATTCTCCCGGAACACGAGGGTCGTCGTCTGGTCCCAGCGGATAGCAATGACGGTGGGGGGTGGGGTCAGGGGGTCATCCGCCTCGTCGGCGGGCTCCTCCGTGAGCAGACGGTACTGAATTGCCCGCTGGGTGAGGTAGTCCTCCACGAATTCCCGGAACCGCACGGGCTTGTCCATGAGGGTGATATGGGACACGGAGCCACTGTCCAGCAGAAGACCATAGAAGAAACAGTCCTCGGCGGTGAGGTGGCCCGGGGCCGGGGTGGGGACCGGGGCCGGGGTGGGGACCGGGGCCGGGCTCGAGGTCGGAATGGGGACCGCCAGCTGGTCCCCCGGACGCAAAAACGACGCCTCCACCCACTGGAATTCCGTCTCCCCCTGGGGAAGCACATACACCGGGTGCTCCCCCGTGATCTGCAGGGGAGGGCCCGAGAACTCCGTCTGGATGACCAACATCTCCCCGTCGTACGGGTGTTCCAATACCTGCCCCACCACTTCCACCCCCCCGGTCAAATTATAGATATACGACTCCCCCTCGGTCAGGTTCCGGATGGGGCGCGGGCCCTGCGTCGTGTAAATCGTCGTATCGGGGTGCACACACTGGTCCACGTATTTGGCCGTATGGTTGAACACCCGGAGCATCGGGAGAATCCCGTTGGACGTGCCGTTGGTCCCCGCGATATACGACCCCGTCGCCCGAATGTTATGGATATGGAGGCCAATCCCCCCCGCCCACTTGGAAATCATCGCACAGTCCTTCAACGTATTATAGATACCCTCGATACTGTCCGACTCCATCGCAATCAGGTAGCAATTCTGGGCAACGAGCCCCTCCACCGGGTAGGAATGGTCCGTCTCCACCCCCAAGGTGAAGACCTCCGTCTCGGGGTCGGGGGTGAGGTCGGTAGGGTCGGAGAGGACCGAGAGCACCCGGAGGAAGGTATTACCCTCATGGACCCGGTAGGGGACGTCGGGGTCCACGGTGAGGTCCGGCTCGATATAATCCAGGGGGAGGAACGTCTCGTGGTCCAGGTGGTTCATCCGGCACAGGGCGTACAAGTCGTCCGGGAGGGGCGCCGGCCCCCCCGTGGCCCAGCCCCCGAAGAAGCTCCGGATCCAGTGGGCCGGGTACTGATAGAACATCGGAGAGAGGGCCTTGATCTTCCCAAACCACTTGACGAAATCGTGGGCCATCGGGGGGTGGGCGTACCGCACCTCCATCCGGGGCTTGCCGTCGTTACAAAGGGGATGGGGGTGGTCCGGGCGCCACACGTACTTTTCCACCGTGACATTCCCAAACATCCGGTGAATTTTTTGAAAACAGAACTCGATGGTCTCCTCGTCGTCGTAGGGGAGGATCATCGAGACCCCCACGGGGGCGTCGGGGTCGGACACCAACCGTCCCGAGGCATCCACCGTCAGCTGCTCGGAGGCGGTGGTGGGCTGGGTCGGGTCCGCATACACATAGTCACCGTACCGGAACCAGAGCCCGAAAAACTTCATGATCTCGGCGTCGACCTGGAGCTTGGCCCCCTCGGACACCTCGGGCTGCTGGCGGTTCTTCGGGACCATAATATAATCGTCGGTGGTCAGGTCCTCCACGGCCTTCCACTCCACCGTCTGGGTCGGGTCATGATACACATACATCTTATGGTCCTGGGTCACGGTGACGGGGCGGGTCTTATGGACCTGGAGGGTGAGGAGCCGGCGCTCGCCCAGGCGGTTGGTATGGAGCTGGGTGACGGGCTGGACTTGGCCGGTGTGGGTGACGACATGGTCCGTGATGAGGACCTGCTCGATGGGCACTGGACCCCGGGTGGTGTGGACGACGGTACCCCGGGCGAAGCAGGACGACATCTGGGGGCGGAGCAGGGCCGCGTTGAAAATCGACGGCGTGGCATGGATAAAATACTTTTGGGAGACGGCCTGGTAGGTCTCCCGGACCTTCTCGAGGTCCGTCCCGTGGATCTGCACCGCGAGCCGGAGCCAGGTGTGCTGCGGGCGCTCGCAGGCCTTGGCGGTCTTACTCCGGAGGAGGTAGCTCCGGTCCAGGGTCTTGAACGCGAAATAGTCGAGCGTATAGTCCCGGGAATAGTCACACATGGCGTCAAGAGCCTTGGCATGTTGCATGATGATGTTGTAGTACTCGGGGGCGATCATGGGGGACGGCTGGCCCCGGACATCGGTATTGGTCTGGAGCTTCTTGATGGTCTTGGAGAAGGAGGGGAGGGTCGTTTTATGGTGGTTCGAGACGACGAGCCGGCTGGCTAAAACCCCATAGTCGGGGTGCACGGACGACATACACGCACATTGTTCACTCGAAATTTCGTCAATTTTGGAGGTGGGGATCTTGTCGTAGAGCTGATCGATGATTTTTATCGCCAGGGAGGTGTAGTTGATTTTGATATCGGTGGGGGCGTGGGCCATGGGGCTCGGCGGTGCGGGTGGGACATTCGGATCCGCGGGGGGGTTACCACTCGCGTCCTTGGGGGTCCATTCCCCCTTGGCGGCCCCCATTTTCTTGAGACGTTGAAGAATTTTATCAAAGGAGATGATTTCGACGGACCCGTTCCGCTTGGTCACATACATTTCCGCATTATCAAAGACCGAGGTCATCTATTATATGAAATAGGTGGGATGGGGGTGCGGGTGGTGTGCGGGTGGTGGGGGTCGGGGTCGGGGGTCCGATGTATGTATAGTGGTCAGATATACATACATGGGGTCTACCTTTTATGTTGTTTCGGGAGGAGGCTCGCATTCACTCGTCGGTCGAGAATTCGGGTCCGAGGTCATCGAGCTCTCCGTATGGTTGGCTATATACACCGTGAGGATGGGATGCCGTCTCGGTTTACTGTACCAGATGAGGAGACCCACCATCACAAACCCCATACCCAGGATCCCGGCGATGGGGACGAGAACCATGATATCTATCATACTGACGGTCGTGAAGGTGGTGGAAGGGCTCGTGTGGTTGGGGTACAGGGTGATCGACGGGAACTCCTGGGTCACGAGGGTGGGGTCCGATGTGGGGTTCGAACTGGGGTAGTCCGTGGACATGGGTATGAGATGAGGAGGGGGGTGGGACTTGGGGTTCGGTTATCTTATACCTTATACCCCTATGTACACACACGGGCTTGATATGAGGGTGGGGTTGGGGTCTTGGTCAATCGGTACCCCAAATCACCTCAATACTAGAATGAGAGGGGGCGTTCTTATGAAAAACCACGTCGCTGTCCATAAAAATGGCCTGGACCCGCCGGGCGATTTCCCGTACCACATCGAGCCGATTTTCCAGTCCACACCCCTTATGAAAATAAAGTTGGTAATTGGTGTGCCCTTGCTTGTTCAGTAGGAGCACACGTTCTTGGATATTGGTGACATAATCTTGGATCACGGACTCGGGGATGTCGGTGAGAGTGGCCAGGTACTGGCTGCGTAACTCGGCACGGCTGAGGGTGGTCATACGAGGAGTGGATGAGGTAGATTCAATAGAAATATGACGAGGGTTTATATGGTTAAGAGATGACCATACCAACCGGTCGCGAATCCCACCTCATGGTGGGGTGAGAGGGAGCTGGCACAGGGTCGCCATGTTGTCCCCCACATGAGGGGTCGCCGACTGAAGATCCTTCGTGATGGTAGTAAGCTTGTTCACGAGGTCCGTATTGAAAGACCTCACCTGTTCCGACGTTCCCGGTTGGAGCCGCTGAATATACAGGTTCCGTTTGTTGATCTCCCGCTGGATATTGAGACTGGCCCCGGAGATATCGTAGACTTGGAGCGAGCTGAACGCGGCTTCAAGGTTTGTGTTGGCCACCGCGTGGAAGGTACAGTGGGTGGCGGGGGACGACGTGTACGTGGGCTGGACCGGGGGGGTGGTGGTGGTGGGGGCCGTCGTGGGGGCTGGGGTGGCCGGGGTGGCCGTCGCCGCCGCCGTCTTGGTGGGGGTCGGGGCCGGGGTCGTGGGACCAAGAGTCGCCGTGACATGTGGAAAGGCGTCTGTCAGCTGGCTGGCCCCCGAGACGAACCCGGTGGGGAGGAGGGACGAGGCCGACGTCTTGGTGGGGGTCGGGGTGGGGCTCGGGGCCACCGTCTTGGTCGGGGTGGGGGTGGGCATCAGGGTCACCGTCTCGAGATTAGGGGCCGTTTGCTGAGCCTTGGCTAACACCTGGTCTTCCTTACCCAGATTCCCCAAAACCCCGTGGAGTCGCGATATATCCGCCGTACTGAAGTCCGTACTGTCTTGGGACGGGGGCGGGCCGTCGATCATCCCCTCTTGGTGGGAGGGTAGGATCCTCATACACATACTATGAAGGAGCCGGTTCACCAAGTACATGACAAAGTACAAGAGGAGAATCATGGTGAACGAGCCGATCATCTCCATCTTGGACCCCAAGAGGACCAGTAAGACGGTCAAGAGGGCCGTGATCACCATCATCACAAACCCGATTTTGGCCAATACATCAAACAGGAGGCACCAGTCGGCGGAGAGGGGGCCGAAGAGGGTCCGTTCCAGGGGGGTAAAAAAATCACTCATGGATGGGGGTGTGACCTTTATCTATACACTGGGGCGAAAATATTCAACCGGGCTCGGGGCTCGGGGCTCGGGGTCTCACCCTTGGTCTTGTTCTTGGTCCAGTTTGATGACCTGCATGAGCGCCGCCGACACGGTGGGGGCCCGCGAGCTGGCCGGCGCCCGCCGGCGCGGAGCCCGGTGCTCGTAGCCCGACACCCGTTCCCGTAGAATCGTCGACCACGCCTCTTGGAACCGCGGGAGTGCCGCCGCGAACCACACCCGGTTCCGGGGAATCACCACACACGACATCTCTTCTAAATACCAGTATTGGACTTCCATCAGGACATACTCGGTCCCCATCGCCATCCGATGGCGGTGGATCCACGCCTCCACCTCCGGCCGGTCCACCTGAACCCCGACGGGGGGCATATACACATACTTGGGTACCCCCATCGCCTCCTTCGACACGAAATACAGGATGACCCCCCGGTAATCGTAAAGGCCCACGTTGTCATAAAACGCCTGGTCCGAGGGAAATTCTTTGATCCGGGTCTCGAACAGCTCGCACCGCTCCAGGTCACATACCTCCATCTGGAGCTGGGTCTGGACCCAGTAGGCGAGGCTCGGAATCCCGGTAATCTCGTTGGCGGCACTGGCCCGGTTCTTGATCTCGATCATATGCCCCATCCGAGGGCCGGCCGTGATGATACCGTCGGGGGAGGCCCCCAAGAAGGGGTAGCGGGGGTGGGTGATACACCCAAACGTCGTATCGAGAGTGTTCCCCGGGTAGAGTTCTTGGTAGATGGCGGCGGTGACGGGCTCGTACTTTTCCCCATGGTGGGTCGACAGGTGGGTATTGACATACTGTTGGGCGGTGTCGACGGTGGGGACGGGGGCCGGCTTGCACTTACTATACACATAACTGTTGAAGAGGGCCTCGGTACCGAGTACCTTGTAAATATCACTGGCGGTCATCAGGTTATGCCGGGCGACATACCATTCGGGGGTGCGCTGGGAGGGGAGGACCTGGGAGCGGAGGTGTTCGATATGGGCTTGGGTGGTGGGGGCGTCGACCCGGTGCTGGGGGGGATGAATCTCGGTGAGGGGCGTGTCGGCGGGGTAGGACCGGACGGGGGCGAGCCCCGTGGTGTGGAAATAGAGTTGAGTATAGAGTTGCACAAACTGGTGCATGGCTTGGCGGTTGGCGTCGGTATCGGCCCGGAGGGTGTGGGAGAGGACGGCGGCCTCGTAGAGGGTATCGGTCACGGCCTCGAGGAGGTCCTCGTGGAAGGTGGGGTTGGCGTAGCTGAGGGGGTGGGTACTTATATACTCGTCAATCTCCATAAGTGTCGCCGCTTCCAGTTCATCAAGGGTGACATGGTCCAATACCTCACTCGGGGGACTCGAATCGGCCGAGGTGGTGGTCTCGGGGTCGGACTCGGACTCACCGCGGTCGGACCCGGAGGTGGTGACGGTGGAATGGGAGGTCTGGGTGGTGGCGTGTTTATGTGACGGGGGGCGGGGACGGAGAGGAGGGGGCGCGAGCGGTGGAGGAGTGGGTGGAGGTGTGTGAAGGGCATCGTCGGTGGCAAGACTACTGGACCGGGACCGGGTGAGATAAGGATACATATACTATTGGACGTCGGGATAGTACTATATGGGTTTGGAATCAATTTTCTAGGGGGGTTCGTTCCGGGGTAGGTGCATCGTACTGTATTCATCGAGGCCGTAGTGGGCGATGGTATGCATGTTTCGCATGGTGAGTGCGACTGAGAACCCCGAATGATATGGATGATTCTCGTTGATACTCATCATAATTTCCAAGATCCCAAAGTCTCGGGTCATCATGAAACTCTGATGTTGTTGGGGGTCATAGTTATATAATATTTGCCATTTTTGTTCTTGGGTGATGGTCCGATACGCATCTTCGAGCATACGGCGGGTCATGGGGTCGTTAACCAAATCAAGTTCTATGTCGGGAGGGTAATTGGCCAGATCAAACGGTAGTTTGGTACGAGAGGGGGGGTTGGGGGTGTAGTATAAGAATTGTTGGCGGCATAATGGGCAGGTACACGGATGGGTGGGGTGGCAGGGTCGGGTGTGCACCATCCGTTGGACACACGCGATACAAAATTCGTGGTGGCAGGGGGTGACGTATTTTTGTTGGTGGGTATAGGGGGTGAGACAAATGGCACATTCGGGGAGGGTGGGGGTGGGGGGCTCCGGTTCGACGGGGGGGTCGACTGCTGGGGGCTCGGGGTCGGGTTCGACGGGGGGCTCGACCGGAGGACCCGGGTCATATACATGGATTTGGTTACGCTGACGTTGACGTTGACGGAACCGTTGTACCCATCGTTTGAACATGTGGTATGGGATATGGGATGGGGGAGAGAGTCAGGACGACGTATGATTCAATTTTTTATGGGCCTCCGGCCGAGCGGAGCGAGGCCGCCCCCGTTTATCCACCCAGACTAGCGCCGAGCCCCATTAGCCTCCACACCCACTCCCTCCCGCCCTCTTGGTTCTTGGTCTTCTTGGTCCATGATATCTGATACATCCATTGTGCTCGAACTCCCATCCCCGAGGTTGGACCCCAGAGTTGATATAGTATCTATGTTCCAAGAACACCAAGAACACCAAGAACACCAAGAACACCAAGAACACCAAGAACACCAAGAACACCAAGAACACCAAGAACACCAAGAACACCAAGAACACCAAGAACACCAAGAACCAAGAAAGAGGGAGGGAGTGGGTGTGGAGGCTAATGGGGCTCGGCGCTAGTCTTGGTCTTCTTGGGCCATGATATCTGATACATCCATCGTGCTCGAACTCCCATCCCCCGAGGGTGGACCCCAGAGTTGATATAGTATCTATGTTCCAAGAACCCAAGAAGACCAAGAACCAAGAGGGGGTGAATAGGTGTATAGGTCTAAACGGTAAATGAGTTGAGGCTAATGGGGCTCGGCGCTAGTCTGGGTCTTCTTGGTTCTTGGTCTTCTTGGTCCATTGGTATCTGATACATCCATTGTGCCGGAACTCCCAACCCCGAGGGTTGGCCCCCAGAGTTGGTATAGTATCTATGTTCCAAGAATCCAAGAAGACCAAGAAGACCAAGAACCAAGAGAGAGAAAGGTATGGCTGGATGGGTAGAGGGTAGAGGGTGGTTGGTCATGGCTTGGTATCTTGGTCTGGGTGTTCTCGAGCGATACCGCCCCCCGAAGTGGGGGTGGTATCTATCTGTCCCGGACACCCCGGGCTCAGATACGACCTCTCTACCAAGATCGATACCCAAGAACCGAGACCCTCCTACTAGCGCCGAACCTTCCACCCACACCCATACCCGCCCTCTTGGTCTTGGTCATGGTATAGAAACGGGTGCGGCCTCGCTCCGCTCGGCCGGGTGAAGACCTCGACTGGAAAAATGGAGCGAAGCGAAGCGGAGCGTAATTTTTCCGTGACGGGGGCGTCAGACCCCGTCTTGGGAAAATTGATCCACGATTCTCACGGGGGTCTGACCGTCAACCCGACCGTATACCACCTATACATCCGTCTTATACCCACACCCATGGACCGTACCGACCGTCTGTTCTTGGAGCGCCAGGTCCGCGACCTGGACGAAATGCTCCGTAACATGGCCAACATGCGAGGGACCCTGGTCCGTCAGATTCGTCGCCTCGAGAACCGTCCCACGGCGGCAGCGGCGGCGGCCCGCCGGGTCGCCCCTCCTCGCCCGGTCCGTCCCCGGGCACCGCGTCGCGACCCTCTCCAACAGCTCAACGACGTCGCCATTTCCCTCGAGAACGCCATGGCCGAGGCCCGGGCCGAGGGTGAGAATGAGATGGAAGCTCTCGTGGGGGCCCAGCTCGAATACGTGTATAACCTGTACCGTAATCAATTCCTCCACCTGAACGAATTACCCGCCCACTGGCAGCAGACCATCCTCCTCCGTGAGCAGCAAGAGGGGTTCGAAGCCCTGGCCCCCGGGATGAACTTGGGGAACGTGAGGGGGGTGGTGGGGCCTAGGGCCAACCTCCCGTACAACCCTCGGGGGGTGGGGGCGGGGGCGGCCCCTCGGGTCTTCCGTCCCCGCGAGACCACCCGGGTCCTCAGGCGTTCCGAGGAGACCGAGACGGTGTCCGACCCATGCGGCGTCTGCCACGAATCCTACCTCAAGTTGGAGAACTATACCTTCAACTGTGAGCACCAGTGCTGTAAGGGGTGCTTTCAGGGGTGGATGGGGACCAAGATGGGTCGGGGGGAAGCGGTGACATGCCCCTTCTGCCGGGAACGGGTGCTGACGTACACGGGCTACCGGAAGCGGGCGGTGCCTCAACGCCGAGAGGGGGGGCGAGACGGTGGGATGCCTTTGGCGGCGGCGGCCGAGGGGGCACCGGTGGCGATGGAGGTGGACGAGCCGGTCGTGCTGGTGGTGTAGATAGAACCTGGATGGGGGACCCCTATATGAAACCCTATATGAAACCCTATATGAACTCCTATATAAATATTGGTGGGTGGGTGTGGGTGGTGTATGTGTGTGTGTGTGTGTGTGATGTGAGTGGTATCTGTATATAAATAAAAAATGACCCGGGGGATGGGTCATTTTTTATGGGGGGTCTTGGTCATCCGTCTCGGTTATCCGTCTTGGTCATCCATTATACATAACCTTATGGCTCGGTTCGTGCTGGTGTTCCCAGAGGACCCAGGTCCACGTCGGTACATCGTACGAGGAGGTATAACGGTTGGCCCGGGTATACGACATGACCCATCGACCCGAATGGGCCGCCAACCCCGCGGGAGGGGCCGTGGGGCTCCAAGACGTGGGGGTCGGACGGGGTGGGGGTATCGGCGGCAGGGGAGCGGCGGTGGGGGTGGGGGTGGATGCGTCCATGGTGGGGGGTGGGTTGGGTGGGATGGGATATCGTCATCATCTCATGACAATAAGACAATCAATTTTTACACCTTTGCATCGAGGGTCGATCCCCCCAACATTTGTATAGAGCTCCTACCAAGAAGACCAAGAACCAAGAGGGCGGGTATGGGTGTGGGTGGTCTAAGTAGGGCTCGGCGCTATCCCGTCTTCTTCACCAAGAAGTTCTTGGTCATGTCGATGGCCGCTTGCACCCAGCCCTTCCCCCCACCCTCTTGGTCCTTGGGGGCGGCGGGAGCGGGGGTGGCCTCCGCCATGGCCTGGGGGGTGGAGGGGGCACTCCGGGGGCCCCGGGACATGGCCGACAGCGGGAGCGGGGGGAGAGACCCCGGCATCTGGGTATTCAGGTAGTCTTGGGTGTAGGGGTCGGGCTGGGGGGCACCGGTCCCGGCCGTGTTCCCCGTCCCGTTAATCATGATGGGTGAAAAGACAATCTGGGGGGTGGTGGCCGAGGTGGTGGGGTCGACGGGGGGCACAAGGCCGGCTCCGCCGGCCGCCGCCGACGGGTACATCTCCGGGTGTACCGGGACCAGGCGCCCGTGTTTCACCACTTGAATCCGGTCCCCCGGTCGCAGCCCCTCGTTGTCGTTCGTGATGAGGGTATAGAGGGTGGTATGGGGGGTCTCCTTGATATCCTCAATCATCCAGAGACGGGTGGGCTTGTTATCCCCCGCCAAGTGCACAAAACTCTTCTCTTGGAACACGGAACCCGAGAGGGGAGCCGAGAGGGGAGCCGAGAGGTGGGCCGGCGCCGGCGCTCCCCTCTCGGGGACGGGGCTCGGGTTCGGGTCCGTAATGATTTTCCATTCCCCGGGGCCGGGGGCGGCGGGCCGCGGGGGGGTCGCCCCCGTGAGGTGACTATAGTCGTACCCGTCGTCGTCCCACGGTTCCAGGTCCTTCCGAAGGTCGGGGTCCGTCTCGGGGGAATCCGGTGCACCCCCCTTTTGGGCGGGTGGGGAGGCCGACGGGGTCCGGGGGCCGTGGGGTGACCCGGGAGGAGTATCGAAATACCCTTCGGGGTAGCCCTCTTCCGGGTGGTGTGATCTGTCGGAGGAAGGGGGTGGGGGCTCGCTCGGACTCTCGGGGTCGGCTTTGACCACCCACTCCGACTCGATACTGGTCGAACTCTCCATCGCATCCCGGATACGCTCCGTCAGGTCCCGGTCTTGGTCCTTGGTGGCCTCCCGGCTCAGGAGTTCCAGGCGTCTCAGGTACTCTTGGGCCGAGTCACGGATGGTCTTATACGACAAATTCTCCAACTGGTCAATATTGTCCTCGGTGATGATACGGAGTTGAATATTGATGGTCTGGAGTTCTTGGATGAGGAGTTTGAGAGCATACGGTATCTCCACCACACTGAAATCGCGTCCGAACCGGGTGACCGTCTCCACCCGGAGGCCGGGGTCGACCGAGGAGGAGGTGGTCGCGAGGTCTTGGTCCAAGAACTTGAGGGGGCCTTCGGCCATCGGGCTCATGAACAGGTTCTTGGTCGGGTTATAGATGGCCAGCATCCCACTCTGGTTACACACCGCCATATAATACTTGTCCCCCCGCTCCATCATGGATTCGTTCAGGAAGCACGTCGCCCCGTGGGCCAGGATGGAATCACGCTCCATTTCTCCGATACGTAAGCCACCCTCGTTGGCCCGCCCCCCCACCGGCTGTTTCGTCAGGGCACTCCGCGGGCCGAGGCACCGGCTCTGCTGCTTGTCCTTGACCATATGCTTCAGACGCATGTAGTAGACCGGGCCGATGAAGATGGAGGTTTCAATCTGTTCCCCCGTCATCCCGTTATACAGGATTTCGTTCCCATACGACTCGTAGGCGGGGTCGTCTTGGAGGCTATCTTGGAGGATTTTCCCGTAGAGGGGGGTTTGGGACCCCGGCTGGCCAAAGGCCGTACTGTCGGCGAAGACCGCCTTGGTCGCACATACCTTCCCTGTGAGGGTTTCCACGAGCTGGCCAATCGTCATCCGGGACGGGATGGCATGGGGGTTGATGATGAGGTCGGGGCGGATGCCGTCCTTGGTGAAGGGCATGTCCCGCTCAGGGATGACCATGCCGATGGTGCCCTTCTGGCCACACCTGGAAGCAAACTTGTCCCCCAGGGTCGGGATACGCTCCTCCCGCACCCGGACCTTGGCCACCCGGTCCCCCTCCTCCCCCTCCGTCATATACGTCTTATCCACGTACCCGAGCTGGCCCCGCTTGGGCTTGACGGACGCGTCCGTCCGCTGGTCCCGCGTCGCCACCGTCCCCCCCGTGGCCGTGAGACCAATGAGAATGGTCTTATCGTTCACCGGGGTACCCTCGCGAATCAGCCCATGGCGGTCGAGTTGGCTGTAGTCGTACCCGGGGCGCAGGCCGGTGACGTTATCCGCGACGGACTCGATGTTCGTGAACCGGTGGTCGATGGGGATTTCGCTCCCGGACGTGGCCGGGTCCCCCCGCTCCTCATGAGCACTGTACGCCGTATAATACGTGGTCCGGAACATACCCCGGGCCAACGCCCCCGCGTTGATCAGAATCGCGTCCTCCACATTGTACCCCGTATAACACGCAATCGCGACAATGGCGTTGAACCCGTACGGATTCTCCTCGTGCGATATGTATTCCCCATACCTCTGTTTGACCAGGGGAATCTGGCCGTAGTGGAGCACCACCGCCGTCTTGTCCATCCGCATCTGGTAATTGGTATGGTACAGCGAGCAGGCCTGCTTGCTCTGCCCGCACGAGAAGAGGTTCCGCGCCGGGGGGTTCGTCTCCGGGAAGGGAATCTGGTTGGTCATCACCCCGAACATGAGCGAGTTATGAATCTCACAGTGGGTATAGGTCGGGGGGCGAGCCTCGGGGGTGGCGGTTTTCGTGCGGGTCTTACGTTCCTGTTGGTACGCATCCAGGTTGATGGCAATCATCGTATGTTCCGTCTCCCCACTATCAATATAGTCGATCACGGCCTGGGTCGCCAGGAGCTTATCGAGTTGCTCGGGGTCCGTCTCGGTGGTGGGGGGGACATCGTAGAGGTCGGAGACCCGGCGGTAGAGGGCGTCCCAGGGGTGGGCGGTGGGGCCGGCGGTGGGGGTGGCGGCCGGCTTCTTGGGTCCCATCCCCCGAGTCAGGCCCTCCCAGGTCCACTTTCGGTGCTGTTGGAGGACCGGGGGGCGGAGGAGGGACACCGTCTGGGTCTGGGGGTCCGTGTAAAAAATGGGGCGGCAGAGGCGGCCCGCGTCCGTCGCCAAGAACACCGTATTGAGCTTGAAATCAAACGTCACCGAGGTGTGTATGGGTAGCATCGCCAGCCGCCGGTAGGTCCGAATCTTCTCCACCGTGGGGAGGGGGTCCGTCACACACCCCGCCCAGTACCCGTTCACCATGACCTTGGTCGTGGTGGCCAGCTCTTGAGGAATGAAATCCGTGACGAGCCGCATCCCCACCATCTCCCGTAACCACTCGACCAAGAGGTCCCGCGAGTACCCCCGTGATACCGTCGTCGCAATCGCCAGGTGCTTATGGATCCCGATATTCCCCCCATCGGGGGTATCGAGTGGATCAATAAACCCCCACTGCGAGTTATGGCATAGGCGCGGCCCCACGATTTTCAGACTGGCATCGATGGGCAGGTTGGTCTTCCGGAGGTGGCTGATCATGGTATTGAAGCTCAGCCGGTTCAGGTCCTGGATGACCCCGATACGCTTGGTATGGGAAAACGCCCCCCAGTTCCCCTTGAACGCTTTTTTGAACCCGTCCTCCACGATACGGCCCCCCTCCCGAAACACCGACTGGTAATGGTCTTGGATCAGCCGGGGGAGGTCACGCTCGTACAACCCACTGTTCATGGTGAGCTGACGCTCAAAGTCCAGGTGGATCCGCTTCAGTTGAACACTATAGTAATCTCGGAACAGCTCGCCGATGAGGGTCCCCGGGAGCTCGAGACGCTTATACTTGAAATTATCGCGGTCCGTGGGGAGCTCGAACCCGGCGTGGACGGACATCATCCGGAACACCATGTACCCCAAGAAGAGGGCCTTCTCCCGGAAATTGACCTCGCCGATATGGGGTAGAAAGTAGTCGGCCAAGATCTCCAATCCGTGGTGGAACGCCTTCCCCTTGGTCAGATACGCAATATATTCAATGGCGTTACGTTGGGTATAGATGACCCCCCCGTCGTGGATACTCGGGATGAAGAGGTCGAGCAGGCCGGGGTACTTATCCAGGTCGAGCAGGATGGTGGCGAGGATATCCCGGTCACTGAGGATACCTAAAGCCCGAAACAGGATGAAGAGGGGCACGGGGGCACGAACGTTGGGGATGTTGACGACAATCTGACCATTCGTATAGGACTTGGTGGGGGCCATCATCCGGAGAGACAGGGTCCGTACCGGCTTGGTCACATTCTCGGAGACGGACTTGATTTCACAGGAGTACAGGTACTCGGCCTCGGGTTCACCCTTACGAATATACATCATGTTATCACCGAATTTCTCTTGGGGGACCACGACCTTTTCCTTCCCATCAATGATGAAATATCCCCCTGGATCGTTCCGGCACTCCCCCATGGTGTAGCGAGCCTCCCGCGGAGCACCATACAATACACACTGGTTGGACTGGACCATGATGGGGAACTTACCGAGGTAGACCCGCTCGAGGGTGAGGGTTTGGCGCTGGATGACCCGGCCGGTGGTGGGGTCCCGGGTGACGGTTTGCTCGGCGTACTCCCGGAGGGCCTTACCCTCGTTGGGTGTGAGGGGGCCGGTGAGGCCGGTCTTGGTCTTCTTGGGTCGTTTGGGGGCGGGGTCGGCCCCCCCATCGATGGGAATGACCCGGCTGAGGGGGCCTTGGTCGGGGTCGTCGTCTGTGTCTGTGTCGGTGTCGTCGTCCCCGACCCCTCCCACCAATTTAGTCGGATCGGCTTCGGTGGCCAGCGTTTCCGGGGTGGTGAGCGGGAGAATGGTCACGAATTCCACCTCGATATCGTAGTGCACCGTCATCGCATACGTCATGTTCCGCAGGCGAGCCTCGTTGGGAAACATGAAGTGGGGAGTATCGTGGTCATAGACGACCGGCTTACCAAAATAGATCTTGGAACCGTCGCGTCCCCCCATATACATATGACACTGGGTCCGGTAGTCCTCCAGGGTCTCGTCGTACTGTGAGGTCCATTTTAGCGGGTTTTTCTCCCGAAACATTTGCGAGAGCCCGTGGTCGAAGAAGTCGTTATAGGATTCCACATGGTGGTTGACTAAAGCCTGAGGGTTATCCCGGAAATACGTGTGAATACACTCCCATACGAGTTGGTCGGGGGTCACGGGGGTGGCGGGGGCTTGGGACATGGGTGGTGGGGGGAGGTTGTATTATTATTCTATAGGATGGGGTGTGACCGACCGCACACGATAATAGACAATGGTGCTTGTGCTTGCTATATATACTATATGCACTGGATTTATATGTGTTATCAATAGGTGGTAGGGTCCACGGTGATTGATAAAATCTATACAAGGTATATATATCGTTAATCTCACCTCTCCCATGGCGTCTCTCAATGATACCCTCTTTGGTCCCCTCGGCTCGCAGTTCTGCCTCTATTTCTACATCTTGGCGGTCTTGGCGTTTGTCTTCATGGTGCTCACCCTGTTCGGTCTGATCGGCCACCTCTTCAGTAAGAAGATGGACGGTAAGGTCGCTCTGGGTATCCTCATGTTGGCCGGTGCCTACGCCATCACCTACGTCCAGAACCGCCTGTTGTACAACATGTGCATCCGGTCCGAGAACGTGGCCCAGGTCGCCAAGTAAACGGGTTGGGCTCGGTGGTTCGGCTCGGTGGGGGTGGGGTACCCCCCTTTAGTATGACGTGATGACGGGGTTTCATCATGTGATACCCGACGGATAGGCCAGGCCCAGGGGGTTCGTGTCGCCCCCACTCGCGTCTAGACATAATGTATAAGATTCACCGTTCCAAGACGATACGGAGAGACCATTCACCATACACCACACCTCCAAGATTGATTTGTGCTTGCTGTGTGGTTGTTACCGGTCCTCTATATCCCATATCTGTTCCTATATCCCATCTCCCATCTCCGATATCCTTCTCGGGTTCGTGGGTTCGTGGGTTCTTGGACACGTGTGTATTTAGGACTCGTATAGAATAATAATATTGTATTTGGATTGGTATTTGGGTTCTAATCTCATCTCATCTCATCTCATCTGATACATGTCCTTTGCATGTTTAAACTCCTTTCAACGTCAGGTATTGTTTGCTAATTCGAATTTCGCCGTGATATCTGCCACCAAGAAGAACAAGGTCCCGGGGGCCTTTAACACCTCGGTGGGGAACGGATTTTTTAACACCCCAGCCGTGACGGTGGGTTCCTACAAGGCCGTCACCTTGGTCAACGGGGTGGGTTCGGTGGGGAGCTGGACCGTGGGGGCGTCCCCGGGGACGGGGGCGGTCGTGGCCAACGGGGTGGGGCCGTACTTCGCCGGGACCTTACCTACCGGGCTGGGTACCCAATACTTCATGTCGACCACGGGGGGACCGGGGTCCGTGGGGGGTGGGACCGGGGCGGCCGGGGGAGGGGCCAACGGGGGCGGGCCGGTCAACGTCGGCGGTAATACCCAAACCTTGACCCAGACGTTGACCATCTCGGCGGCGGGGACCTACTACCTGTCGTTCTACTTGGTCCCGGGCACCCAGCTGGACCCCAACCACTGTGTATCGGTGTACTTGGGAGGAGAGAACCTGTTGTACGACTTCCGGCCGGCGGGCTTGACGGCGGGCGGGGGGCCGATTCCCGTGACGATTCCGTTCCAGGTCTCGGGGGCGTCGGCCGGCGTACCGTTGACCCTGGGCTTCGTCTTCTACTGTCCCACGGCGGCGGTATCGTACCTGGGGGTGGCCGGTATCAACCAGTTCAGCCCGACCTCGTCCGACGCCTTTGCCGCCACGGTGGTCGACCCCAGCGGGCTGGTGGCCTATTACCCCTTCAATACCCGGGTGAACTTGGTGGACCAGTCCCTCGGGGGAACGGCGTTCAATACGGGGGTGTACCGGGGGGCGGCCCAGGTTCCCGGGACGACCCTCGGTATCGTCAACGGGGTGAGTATCGTGGGAGGCGTCGCCGGGCTGGCCGGGGCGGCCTTGGACCTATCCGCCGTCAATCTCAACTACATGACCGTGTCGACCTATACCATGGTCGATACCGGGAAGCCGATTACCGTCCCGGCCTGGTCCGCGAACGGGGGGCTCGGGATCACCTTGTCCCTCTGGTTCTACGGCCAGGGGGCGGGGCAGGCCGCGAATGCCACCTTGTTCACCGTACGGTCGGGGGGGTCGACCTTGGCCCTGACGTACTATGGGACCTCGCCCTTCTTGGTCTTCACGGCGTCCCCATGGGGGGTGGTCTCGTCGTTGGCCTCCTACCGGGTGACCCCCAATACCTGGAACCATGTGGCCGTGGTGGTGGCGGCGGGGGCCGGGGGGCCGGGGGCGACGACCTATACCACCTACTTGAACGGGACCCCCATCACCTCGGGGCTGGGGGTCTGGCCCGCGGACACCTACACGGCCCTGTCGGTGGGGTACGACACGGGGACCGACGCCTCGTACGGCTACTTCAACGGGTTCATGAACGAGCTACGTATCTATACTCGCCCTTTGAGTACGGTGGAGGTGGGGACCCTCTATAATTTTGTCGTCAGCCCGCCGGCGTACAGTTACGTGGACCCGACCTGCCTCGTGATGTATTACCCCATGGATGCGGCGACGACCACCTTGTCTTCGGGGTCCTTGAACACCATGATGGTGGTCAACGGGGGGTTCGGGCTCCCCGTGGTGGCGGCGGGGGGGTCGGTGGCCGGGGGGATGGTCCCGGGCTGGCGGTTCGCGGCGACGGGGACGGGCTCGGGGTGGGTGGTACTGGGGCGGGGGGCCGGGGGGGTCGGTACCCAGGGCTACGGCTACGGGTTACCGTCGACCTCGACCCAGTACGTGGCGTTGACGGTGGGGTCGGCGGGGGGGTGGGTGACGGCGACCCAGACGGTGATATTGTTACCTTCGTCGGTGTCCTATACCAATACCTATGTGTTGACCTTGGTAGTGTTCCCCTTGGACACGGGGTACGGGGTGGGCACGGGGGTGTGGGCCTCGGTGGGGGGCGTATCGGTCTTGAACGGGCTACGGCTGGCCCCGGTGGCGTCGGGGGGAGGTGGGGGCTCCGTACCCTATACCACCGTCTCGATTCCCTTCACGGCGGTCATCTCCCGGGGAGCCGTCTTGACGGTGACCGTGGCGGGCACGGTGAGGACGGATCGGCTGGAGCTGGTCAAGGTGATCTTGACCCCCGACGAACCGGCGAGGCCGTCCAGCGTGAGCGTGCCGGTGATCTCTTTGCCGCCAGTGACGGGGCTGGGGGCGACCGAGTAGCT